>Ga0182027_10000079_pt1 | contig 141319 bp, 137 predicted proteins | sample 712E1DmetaG_FD_121300 | JGI IMG/M metagenome (GOLD analysis project Ga0182027, IMG submission 121300) | Permafrost microbial communities from Stordalen Mire, Sweden - 712E1D metaG (Illumina Assembly) | ecosystem: Environmental > Terrestrial > Soil > Wetlands > Permafrost | place: Sweden...
AAGGAAGTGGGTAAGGGAACAGGTCTGGGGCTAAGTATTTCCTATGAAATTATGCAGAGGCATAAAGGAGAAATTTCATTTGAAAGTAAAGAAGGAAAAGGGACGGCATTTACTATAAGGATGCCGGTTGTATAGCGAAGACTATCAAGATAATTAAAATAAATGCCTTCTGATGAAATACTTTAAATTTACGATGAATTGAATTTTTTAATCCCGCGACTTGGAATTCCCCGACTCCAGCCGGGGAAGGAATGCGCCCCCCGATCAGGTCGAGGGCAGGCTGTACTCGCGGGAGGTCGCGTTATCCTCTGCTTCACGGGATAACCCCATAGCCTTTGGCTATGGGATTAATTCAGCTAACAGATATTACGCACTGCGCTTGTAATATCTGAGTTTCATTAATTCGAACTGCAAGCTTCAGCGGTGAAGTGACCTTTAGGTTATGTACTTTATTTCTGAAGCTTGGGTCTCATTATTTTAGGGAGCCCCCTCCGGCTCCTGCCGGAGGGGGCTCCACTAAGAAAATTTTGGTAAAAACAAAGAAGCTATATATTTATTCGACAATAAATGAAAGAATTTGATCCCTTCGGTTGGTTGGAAAAATTTTTCTCCGCACATGTTTTGCACCGGCTAATCCGAATCGGCATTGTTGTTATTCTCATTATTTTTCTGGTTCACCGCATTAGCTTATACAGTTACTATCTAGTAAAGTCGCTGTGGGTGACGGAAACACTTATCTACGTAGTTTTTCTCGTCAGCTACGCTATCCGGATTGATCCTATCGAGAGATCACGAGGATTAAAAGAAATTATCATTCCGTTGATCGGAGGTGTTCTACCTTTTGCCCTGCTTTCATCGCCACCCAGTCTTTTACCGGCCGGTAATTGGTTGATGATCTATATCATTTTTTACTGGATGACTGCTACCACGGCACTTGCAATCTGGGGCTTGTGGACGTTGCGTTGTTCTTTCAGTATTACCGTAGAGGTGCGTGCCTTAATAACTAATGGCCCTTATCGCTGGATCAGACATCCCATATATCTGGGAGAAATTCTTACTACTCTCGCTGTTACTATTTGGCGGTTTTCCATTCTTAATTTAGCCCTTTTTACATTATTTATCATCATTCAGTTACTTCGTGCGAGATGGGAGGAGGCTAAACTCAGCCGAGTTTTTGCGGCTTACAGCATTTATGCTGCTCGTGTCATATGGATATGGCCATACAAAAAGACATCATGATATCGTTTCCCTATCCTTTCCCCATCCTTGCATTTTTTCATTTGACATGAATTTTTATCTATGATTTAAAATCTTACGGGAACATCAAGGAGTTTTGAGGTAAATGGTTAGCAGAAATAGATACAAAATAAGCGATTCACTAAATACTAACTATCATGGTTATTATTACTTTGTCCTATCTATATCTGCTCATTTTTGAGACGACTCGAAAATAGATCGTATTAAAAGCCGCGGGCAGAAATGAAAAAGTCCGTGGCTTTTTTAATTTTTTGGATTTATGGGCGACTAAATTTTTTATGATGGAGGTGTGTATGTCCAGAAATATTTTTAGAATAATTTCTGTTTTATTTTTTAGTGTTTTGATGGCCGGGGTAGTCTTCGCCGCTCCTACCATAAAGATTGGAGCGTTATTTTCTGTATCCGGGCCCGCTTCATTCCTCGGTGAACCGGAACGAAATACGGCACAAATGATGGTGGCGGAGATAAATAAAGCCGGCGGAATAAAAGGGCGTAAGCTGGAACTTATAGTCTATGATACCCAGGGTGATGCCACAAAAGCTGTGCAGGCAGTCAACAAGCTGATTAAAGATGACAAGGTTGTAGCGATCATTGGCCCGAGCACGACCGGTGATAGTATGGCTGTGATTCCAGTGGTCGAAAAAGCCGAAATACCGCTTATTTCCTGCGCGGCGGGAATTAAGATAACCGATCCGGTAAAAAAATGGGTTTTTAAAACAGCACAAAACGACGTTCTTGCCGTGGCTAAAATTTATGAATATTTGAAAAAGAAAAAAATCGCTAAAATAGCAATATTGACGGTTTCGGATGGATTTGGTTCTTCCGGCAGGGAACAACTGACCTTACAATCCAAAGAATTCGGCATTCAAATAATTTCCGATGAAACATATGGGCCGAAAGATACGGATATGACCGTTCAATTAACAAAAATACGCGACAGCGGAGTACAGGCAATTATTTGCTGGGGAACAAATCCCGGTCCGGCCATTGTCGCCCGAAACGCCAAACAATTGGGTATTAATATCCCTTTGTATATGAGCCACGGCGTTTCCTCTAAAAAGTTTATTGAACTTGCTGGCGACGGAGCTGAAGGTGTCATCCTTCCTTCGGGGCGGGTCATAGTTGCCGATCAACTGCCTAAGTCCGATCCGCAAAAAAAGGCGCTGACTAACTATGTAAACAAATATCGTGAACACTACAAGGTGGAAGGCGATCATTTTGGCGGGCATGCCTGGGACGCCATAATGCTGCTCAAGAGCGCTATCGAACGAGGAGGCTACTCGCCTGCGGTAATTCGAGATCAGCTCGAGAAAACAAAAAAATTCGCGGGCATCGGAGGGACTTTTAGCTATTCTCCACAGGATCATGCCGGATTGACCAGTGACGCTTTTGTTCTGGTGCAAATCAAGCAAGGCGACTGGAAATTGATTAAATAATGAAGTGATATTAAGCAGTGTAATCGTAATAAGCGGCGCGGGTAATGGTGATGCCTGCGCCGCATTAATATTTATCGAAGAATCGTCTTAAACTTATACCATTTCTAAATCAAAGATGATATTGAGGCGACGAGGCGTATGTGAGCCACGCCATAATGGCGTAGCTCACCGGTAAGGGAATGGTCTTTTTTTATTGTGCCCCCTTAGGGATGCACTCCCGGAAGTAATACGCTGAGGAAGCCGACAACGCCGCCAACAAAAATAGCGCTTTGATTTAGAATTGGAATTATAAATGAACAGCTCCCGGCAATTATTTCAATATATCTTATCCGGCCTTTCTAACGGTGCTATATACGCGCTGGTTGGTTTTGGCTTTGCCATCATCCATAACGCGACCGGCATCATCAATTTCGCTCAAGGTGAATTTGTGATGCTCGGAGGGATGTTGACTGTTTTTTTCTTGGTTTTTTTAAACCTGCCGCTCGTGCCGGCAATAGTTCTGGCCATAGTTATTTCGACAATTGTAGGTATAACTTTTGAACGTCTGGCCATCAGGCCGCTCAAGAATGCGAAGCCGCTTAATCTTATTATCATTACTATCGGCGCGAGCATTTTTATGCGCGGAGCGGCTATGCTTATCTGGGGAAAAGACACCCATGCTTTGCCCGCTTTTTCGGGCAACGAGCCTCTGCATATAGCCGGCGCGACGATCCTTCCCCAACATCTCTGGATTTTTGCTGTGACTGTTTTAATCATTATTGCCAGCAGAATTTTTTTTAATTACAGCATCGTCGGCAAAGCTATGCGCGCTTGCTCTTATAATCCTCAGGCGGCAAGCCTGGTTGGCATTGATGTTAAAATTATGGTTTTGCTCTCCTTTGTTATCAGTTCGGCTATTGGTTCCATGGCCGGCATAATCATTGCCCCGCTTACCATGACTTCGTATGACGTCGGTATTATGCTGGGACTGAAAGGATTTTGCGCGGCGATCATCGGCGGAATGAGCAGCGGTTTGGGTACTTTACTGGGAGGGCTTTTGCTGGGCTTATTGGAAGCTTTGGGCGCCGGTTTTATTTCCGCCAGTTATAAAGATGCCATCGCCTTCATTATCTTGTTGTTGATACTATTTATACGGCCAGAAGGATTGTTCAAGAAAAAGGAGACAGAAAGGGTTTAGCTAAATAATTCTAGACCTCTTTAAGGTAATGCCGTAGAAATGGACACTTTTGCCGGATGGCTTGCGGTTGAAAAACAATGACCAAAGAAAAACGCCAGATAATTATTTTTTTAGTCTTTGCGCTTGTTGTGCTGATCGCGCCGTTTTTTCTTCAGGGAAGTTATTTTCTAAACGTTTTGGTTTTTGTCGGTATAAATACTATGTTGGCCGTGGCGCTCAATCTGTTACTGGGATATGCCGGTCAGATTTCGCTCGGGCATGCCGCCTTCTTTGGTTTGGGGGCTTATATATCCGGCATACTCACAACTCGATTTTCCCTTGATCCTTGGCTCGTAATTATTTTGGCGGCTGTTTGTGCGGCGGCACTGGCATTTGTTATAGGTTTTCCTATTCTAAAGCTCAAAGGTCATTACCTGGCGATGGCCACGCTCGGCTTCGGTATTATCATGTATATTGTTTTTAATGAAACTGTCGGCTGGACCGGCGGCCCATCGGGATTATCCGGCATACCCAATCTCCATATCGGTTCTTTGATTTTTGACAATGATTTGTATAATTACTATTTAATCTGGATAATCACTATTATTGTAATGTTGTTATCGATAAATTTGTCTCAATCAAGAATCGGCAGGGCTCTGAGAGCCATTCATGATTCAGAAGTGGCCGCCAGAGTTATGGGTGTAAATGCCCAGGTTTTGAAAGTGCAAATCTTCACTGTCTCTGCTCTTATTTCAGCTGTGGCCGGAAGCCTGTATGCTCATACCATGTCTTTTATTTCTCCGGTATCCTTTGGGTTCAACTTTTCCGTGGAGTTGGTTACGATGGTGGTTGTCGGCGGTCTGGGCAGTATTTACGGCTCATTCCTTGGTGCGGCATTATTAACGATATTACCGGAATTTTTGCGCGTATTTCAGGATCTGGACATTGTTATTTATGGATTGATGTTGATTTTAATGACTATGTTTATGCCCGGAGGCCTTATCAGCGGTATTCAGTCCATGGCAGAAAGTGTCTATGCCAAACTGAAAGGAAAGACCAGCAGTAATGCTTAAACTAAACGGTATAACCAAAATATTCGGCGGGTTGACCGCACTGGAAAATGTCACACTCTCCATAGCGGGCAGTTCGATAACCGGCATAATCGGCCCTAACGGCGCAGGAAAAACCACGCTGTTCAATATCATTACCGGGCTCTATACACAAACATCAGGAGATGTTTATTTGGGCGGGGAAAATATTTCGCTCTTTGCGCCGGAGGTTCTTGCCGGTCTGGGTCTGGTGCGTACATTCCAAAATGTGGAGCTATTCGGGCAAATGACCGTTCTGGAAAATGTAATGGTTGGACTCCATACCAGGAGCCGCAGCGGTATTTTCAGCTGTGCTTTCAAAATGCCCGGCCAAATCATGGAAGAAAGGTATATTAAGAAGAAAAGTTTGCAGTGGCTGGATTTTACCGGTATGGCCCATCTGGCGGACACCAAGGCCAGCAATTTACCCTTCGGGAAAGGAAGGCTCTTGGAAATTTCTCGGGCGCTGGCTGTAGAACCCCGGATTATTTTAATGGATGAGCCGGCGGCGGGATTAAACAGCCGGGAGACGGCACAGCTTGCTGATCTTATCCGCAGAATCAGAGAATCCGGTATAACGGTAGTGCTTGTGGAACATGATATGGAACTGGTTATGGACATTTGTGATTCCATAATAGTTTTGAATTTAGGAGAAAAGCTGATGGAAGGAACGCCTAGGGAAGTTCAGGAAAACCCTGCCGTTATTTCCGCGTATCTCGGCGATGGTTAATACCGTTTCGCTTTCTTTGGCTAACTTTGTTGGCTGCGTCGTCGGATTCCTCGACGTATAACCTGAAGGTCACGCGTTAGTAATACGCCTGCGGAGCCTCCTTCTTGCCGCCTCGTTATCCTTATGAAAGCGAAGCGGTATGACGACTGCGAAGAATAATATAAATATACTATGAACCGAATATTATGCTGAAGATAAAAAATATCAATACATACTACGGCCAGGTACATGTTTTGAAAAATGTTTCTTTGCATCTGACTGCGGGAGAAATAGTCACTCTTATCGGCGCTAACGGTGCCGGTAAGACAACGCTTCTCAATTCTTTATCCGGAATTATTTCTCCCCGCAGCGGGCAAATTATTTTTGATGGGGTTCCAATAAATGGTCTGGCCGCACATCAAATTGTCAAGATGGGGATTTCCCAGGTTCCGGAGGGAAGACAGGTTTTTAAACCGCTTTCCGTGGAAGATAATCTGGAATTAGGAGCCTATTTACAATACAAGACGCGGGCAGGCAAATCTGCAGCAAAAGAAACAAACGAAATGATCTACGCCTTGTTTCCTATTCTCAGAGAAAGGCGAAAACAACTTGCCGGAACATTATCGGGAGGTGAGCTGCAAATGCTCTCCATCGGTAGAGCGCTTATGGCCAAACCAAAACTTCTGCTTTTAGACGAGCCTTCGATGGGGCTGGCGCCCATCGTGGCTCAGGAAATTTTTCAGGTTATCGAAAACCTGACCCGGGAGGCGAAAACAACTATTCTTCTGGTCGAACAAAATGCGCAGGCAGCGCTGAAGCTGGCCAATCGCGGATATGTTCTGGAAACAGGCCGGTTGATCTTAGAGGGAACGGCCGCCGACTTATTACAAAATAAAGAAGTTCAGCGTGCGTATCTGGGTAAAGATAAGAAAGAAATATGGGAACGGTAAAAAATCTAGCGGCAACAAAGAGAAATGATCCTCGCCTTCCGGGTGAAGGGGGGCACAATTTGCAGGGAGGTATTTTATGAATATTTGGGATCCTGAACATGAGTGTATCTCACGGGATGAACTCGAACAACTGCAACTGGAAAGACTCCAGGCTATAATCAATCGGGTTCATAAGAATGTTACTTGTTATCGAAGGAAATTTGACGATTTAGGTATAATAGCGGAAGATATTCGTTCCTTATCCGATTTGACGAAACTTCCCTTTACGACCATGGATGATTTGCGCCTCAACTATCCTTATGGCATGTTTGCCGTGCCGCTCAGAGAAGTAGTCCGTATTCACTCTTCCTCGGGGACCACAAGCAAACCGATTGTTGTCGGTTATACCAGAAATGATATACGTATTTGGTCGAACCTTGTGGCACGGTTTATGACTGCCGCCGGTGTAACTCGCGACGATTTAGTGCAGATAGCTTTTCGTTATGGTCTTTACACCGGAGCTTTTGGACTGCATTACGGAGCGGAAGCGATCGGTGCATCGGTAATTCCGATGGGTACCGGCAACACGGAAAAACAGATCATGATTATGCAGGATTATAAAACGACGGTATTGGTCAGCACACCCAGTTACGCGCTTGCTCTGGCAGATCGCATTGAACAGCTTGGCGTAAACCCCCAAGCTCTTTCGCTGAAAATCGGACTTTTTGGCGGAGAGCCTTGGTCGGAGAAGATGCGCGAAGAAATTGAAAGAAAGCTGTTACTGAGCGCGACAGATAATTACGGCCTTTCCGAGGTAATCGGTCCGGGTATCGCGGGAGAATGCTTCTGCAAGAGAGGCTTGCATATTTATGAAGACGCTTTCATTCCGGAGATCATTGATCCGGAGACAGGAGAGATAATGTCCCCCAGCCACTCAGGAGAACTGGTGCTTACTACTTTAACCAAAGAAGCCTTTCCGATGATCCGCTACCGGACAGGGGATATCACGTCTCTCAACTATGTTAAGTGCGAATGCGGAAGAACTTTAGTGCGCATGGAAAAAATAATGCGGCGTTCCGACGATATGTTGATCATCAGGGGTGTAAATGTTTTTCCTTCGCAAATTGAAGAGGCGCTTTTTAGTGTTGCGCAGGGCAAACCCCCATATCAGATTGTTGTGGAAAGAAAAGGGGCAATGGATGGCCTGGAGGTCATTGTTGAGGTTACGGATAAAATATTTTCTCTGGAGCTGCAAAAGCAGAGATCTTTTCTGGAAACGCTTAAAAAGCGCATGGGATCGGTAACGGGTATTAATGTCGATGTTAAATTGGTCGAATCCAAAAGCATACTGCGGCAGAAAGGGAAAATTGTGCGGGTAGTCGACAAAAGGCAGATATAATAATTATCAAATACACGGCCTGCCCGGCCAAGACATCTAAGATAATTTCTTTTGATTGTTACTTCTTTTTCCTTTTTAACATTTCCAGCATTTTATCGTGATAGTAATAAGCCGCGATAAAAATTGCTATACCTACACCCACAATGACGGCTAAAAGGACATACTGTTCATTGCGGGCGACATTCCCGGTTATAGAAAGCATTATAGTGCCGAAGAGGCGCCCGGCGGTAACAACTATAATAAATGTCCATGTGGGAATGCTGCTGACACCCATAATATAACATAAATAATCTTTGGGGAATCCCGGAATCAAAAAGAGAAGAAATGATACCAGAATGCCCTGGTGTTCCATGAAGTGATCGAATTTTTCTATGGTCTCTCGTTTAACAACTTTTTCTATAAGCGGCATACCAAAAAAGCGTGCCAGCAGGAAGGCCAGCCATGAACCGATGGTAAGACCGATAGTGGAATATACAGTTCCCCAAAAAGGCCCGTAAAGGTAACCGCCGATAAGACCTGTCAGTTCTCCCGGAATCGGAGCGGCCACGACCTGGATGATCTGAAGCAAAATGAAAATGAGTTCATCGTAAGGGTACGATGTTATGAAGTTTACTAATTTGTTTCTATCTTCGAAGAGTAAATATATATCAAAATGAATCAATAGATAAATTGATAAACCGGTTAACAGGAGCAGGAATACAATACTGAAAACTAAACGTTTATTCATTGAAGAATCTTAGTCGGTATTGTTCCTTAACTTCATTTTTCAATTTTTTTCGTTTCTTCCGGAGTTTTTTTCTCGGGTTCATCCATTGCTTTCTTAAATCCTCTAATTGCTTTACCGATTGCACTTCCTAGTTCCGGAAGCTTGCCCGGTCCGAAAATAATCAGAACTATCACCAGGATGATAATTAAGTGCATTGGTTGAAAAAGTCCTTCAAACATTGAAATCACTCCTTTCTTGTATCTATTTCTACAACATTAATTTGCTTTCGTCAAACTGATTGTTTATGGAAGATTGCTGCTGTGCGGGTAATATAAAAGTCGACAAGAAATAATTAACCTAATTTTATTTATGGACTAAATATAGTTGACTAAATAAATTCTATATGTAAAAAAACACAATCAGCGGAATGAGTTTCCAAAGCTTGCTTTGAGGTTCATATTCGTGATTTGCATAGCTAGAGGAGGAGATAATATGGCAAAAGTGCCGCAGAAACTGGAGAAAACAAGAGTAGATATTTACAAAAACGCGCCCATTGCCAAGTTTGGCCAAAGAAAACCTGATTTCAGCACGATGGGTAAAAAAATAAAAAATCCTCATAAAAAATTCCGCGAGGTCGTTTGTGTGGAGGCCTGCCGGACACCATATGGACGCGCAGGCGGCATGCTGAAAGACTTTTCGGCGATGGAGCTGGGCGCTTTGGCGATCAAGGAAGTTCTGCGCCGTACCGAAGGCAAGGTGAAGCCCGGGGATGTAGATTATATCTTTATGGGACACGTTGTTCCCGCCGGCTGCGGCCAGATACCGGGAAGACAGGCGACAATTTTAGCCGGAGTGCCGGAATCGGTGCCTTCCATTACCGTGAATAAAGTTTGCTCTTCCGGCATCAAGACCATCGATCTGGCTTTTCAGATGATTCTTTTGGGACGGGCGGATATTTGTATAGCCGGCGGCCAGGAAAGTATGAGCAATTGTCCTTATGTTCTGCCGGATATGCGCTGGGGCGCTAAGATGGGCTTGCCCAACGGCCGGGTGGTAGATGCCATGGTTTACGATGGACTCTGGGACGCCTTCTACAACAGACATATGGCGATCAACGGATCGGAAGTGGCCGATGAGTTTGGTTTTACCCGACAGGAACAAGATGAGTGGGCCCTGAATTCCCAGATGAACGCCGTCCGCGCAATGAATGAGGGTAAACTCGATGCAGAAATTTTTCCTGTGGAAGTTAAACAGGGTAAAAAAATTGCCGTAATGGATAAAGATGAGGGACCAAGACCGGAGACCACATTGGAGGGATTGTCTAAGCTTCCGCCCGTTTTCGGCCATTTAAGTACCGTAACCGGCCAGCCGGGAAGTGTGACAGCCGGTAATGCTCCGGGAGTAAATGACGGCGGAGATGTCTGCCTTTTGATGAGCAGAGAAAAGGCCGACGAGCTGGGTCTTAAGCCCATTTTTACGATTGTTGATTATGCCGAAGTATCCCAACCGACTAAAGACATTGCTACCGTACCGGGATTGGCCATCAAGAAAATTCTGGAACAAAATGATATGACGCTGAAGCAAATGGATATAATCGAGATAAATGAAGCCTTTGCCGCAGTGGTGCTGGTGAGCTGCCGGTCGATTCTCGGTATGTCGAAAGAGGACATGTTTAAAAAGGTAAATGTCAACGGCGGAGCGGTTGCCTTCGGTCATCCGATCGGGGCAACCGGAGCCAGAATCGCTATGACGTTGGGCTATGAACTTCGAAGGCGCGGCGGAGGCTGGGGTGTTTGCGGCATTTGCTCAGGACATGCGCAAGGGGATGCGATGCTCATCCGCGTGGACAAGTAAAAAGTTGCCTTCATACGGCTACCTTTGTTGGCTGCGTCGTCGGTTTCCTCAACGTATGTATAATACGCCTCGTCGCCTCCTCCTTGCCGCCTCGGTATCCTGATGAATTCAACTTTTTACAAGAGTTAAAAGCTGCTACTTTGAGCACAGCAGGGTGTCCTAATTCCCTCATCAGCGTAACGGTTGAGCTAAACCGTTCCGTTAGGCGTCGGCTTGAGTAAATTGTTAGAACTATTCTCTGCATATTTTTTTGCATGCAGCAGAGCTTTTGAAATCATTTCCTGATTCTCAGAAATACTTGCCAACTCTACGGCAGCAAGCATTGCAAATGTACCCGATAGTTGTAGGCATGAGGCCAATTCATCATCATGATAATTCACGTTCCCAGTATGTGTTTGATTGCTTCTTTTTACTAGCGACTGATATCCAGTATGGGTAAAGCTGCAGAATATATCCCATGAATTGGCTTTTATCTTTGATAAAGCGCCTGATTCAATTCCAAGCTTCCCTTCAACAATAGAAATTAGCGTACCGAAACCGACATTAAGATCATCTCTCTCATATTTTTTTACATCTTCTTCCGTTGCAGCATGACGAAGCCATAAGCCTTTTCCACACGCTTCGAACTGAACTCTAAGAAGAGCAAACATTGATCCATAGAGTTCTAATGAATATAGAGAAAATATTGCCGCATGGTGCTCAATTGCCAAATCAAAACAATTAAATGCAAGACGCGTCTGATCATTAAGCGCAAATTCACCGCATAATGATTCATTGATCCATTTTGCAAGAGCAATTTGTCTAGAATATTGTTCTTTTGCACTCATATAGTTCAAACAATGATTATACAGTCTGTGTGAATCGAGAAACACAGACTGTTACTTTCTGTATTAAGACGTTTCCGTATCTTCGCCCATTCTCATTTAGGCTAGCATCTTTTCCACGACATCCGCGATCTGGCGGCACGCAGTGGATCACGCTAACGACGTAAATACGGTCTCTTACGAAGCGCCGTCTTGCCAAGATTCTCAAAGGCATACCACTTGTCATCCCAATTTGACTTTAACCGTTCCTCTCGAACGAGAGGTTCTAGCAGGAGCCACGCTTTTGCGATCGGGTCACCCCATTCTCGGAGGATTGTTTTTCTTGGAAAGTAAGTCGCGAGGGCAGCCAATTCTTCCATTTTTCGACAGACCGCCAGCCCATTGCTCCTTTCGTCATCGGTCCACGGGCATTCGCGATTATCCAGACGTGCAAATAATTGCCCGCGGGCGCGTGTGAATCCGTCGTCAGTGAATACCTCTTGTGCCTTTAGCCAACCGTCAAGGCGCAGTCGGCGAACAGCGAACCAGAGGGCTGCGGCTCCGAATAGCGTTCCTATGGCGCTAACCGCGGCCCAGAATGTCCTCCAGTCAATACCCATCCAATCCATGTAAACTCCATAATTGCTGATTCGTGCGCCTAACAATGATTAGACAGTCTCTATAAATCGGGAAACACAGACTGTGACTTTCTGTATAAGACGTTTCCGTATCTTTGCCTGTTCCCATTTAGCACAGCATCTTTTCCACAACATCCGCAATCTGGCGGCAGTAGCTTTCAGTACCCTTTTTTGTCGGGCCTTCGACCATCACCCGACACATATTTTGTGTGCCGGAATAGCGCACCAACACACGGCCTTTGTCGCCCAGCTTTTTTTCCACCTGCGAGATTACGGCCATGATTTCCGGTACGGATTCAATCTTTGGTTTCTTTTTTACGTCCAGATTGATGAGCACTTGCGGAAATATTGTCATTACACCGGCCAGCTCCGAAAGCGGCTTGCCTTCCTTTTTCATTGCCGCCAAGAGTTGCAGTGCGGTAATCAGGCCGTCGCCGGTGGTATGATGCTGCAAAAAGATTATATGGCCGGAATCTTCACCGCCGATGATGGCTCCGCGTGCCAGCATTTCTTTCAGAACATAACGGTCACCGACATCGGCAAAAACGGAATCAATTTCCAACTTCTGAAAAGCAACACTCAATCCTAGATTGCTCATAACCGTGCGCACAACCATGTTGTTGGTAAGCTTTCCTTCTTTTTTGAGGATGAATGAGCAAATAGCCAGTATCTGATCGCCTGTAAGAACTGTTCCCTTTTCATCCACGGCAATCACCCTGTCGCCGTCGCCGTCAAAAGCAAAACCGGCATCAGCTTTTTGCCGGAGAACTTCTTTGGCGAGCGCTTCTGGATGTTGCGAGCCGCAATTAAGGTTGATGTTTTTACCGTCGGGTTGATCAAACAGTGTAGTAACTTCGACGCCCAGTTCCGCAAAAACGGAAGGAGCCACACTATAAGTGGCGCCGTTGCTGCAATCCAGAACGACTTTCATGCCTTCCGGGTTGAGGTCTTGCGGGAATGTTTGTTTGAGAAAGTCCACATAGCGCCCGGTTGCGTCATCCATCCGGGATAATTTACCCAGTTCCTTGGAGGCGGGGTGGAGTTTGTGCATATTGTTGGCGAAGATGAGTTCTTCGATTTGATTTTCCTTTTCATCAGAAAGTTTAAAACCTTCGCCATTAAAAATTTTTATGCCATTATCCTGCATTGGATTGTGAGAAGCGGAAATTACAATGCCCGCGTCGGCACGCATGTTGTGAGTCAAAAAGGCAATACCCGGTGTGGGAATTACTCCCACGGAAATAGCCTGAACACCCATCGAACAAATGCCGGAAATAAGCGAGCTTTCAAACATGTCTCCGGATAGCCGTGTATCCTTGCCGATAATTATCCGGGGTGAATGACCTTCTCTTTTTGAAAGATAAGCAATCGCGCGTCCCACGTTAAGGGCGACTTCCGCCGTCATAGGGTGTTGATTAGCAATTCCTCGGATTCCGTCGGTGCCGAACAGCTTTTTCATCAATTTTTTTCTCCTGATATCACGTTTGTTTTTTACCTTACGGTATTTGATTTTGCAACAGGGAAAAAAGTATTTGACGATTGTCTAAAATTAAGTTTTATTGTACTAAATGACAATGTTAATTAAATAAAATTTGAGGTATTTGGAAATGAATCAGAAAGTTACCGTAGTAGGAGCGGGTAATGTCGGTGCTACAGCGGCACAGAGACTTGCCGAAAAAGAACTTGGCGATGTTGTTTTGGTTGATATTATTGAAGGAGTACCGCAGGGAAAGGCGCTGGATTTGGCCGAGGCCGCGCCGCTGGAGAAGCATGATGCCCATCTTACCGGTGCCAACTCGTATGAAGCTTCGGCCCACTCGGATATTGTTATTATCACCGCGGGAATACCGCGAAAACCCGGCATGAGCCGCGATGATCTTCTAGCCACCAACAGGGGGATAATAAAAAATGTGACTAAGCAGGTTGTGAAGCATTCACCGGACGCCATCCTGATTATTGTCAGTAATCCCTTGGATGCCATGTGTCATGTAGCGATGGAAGAAAGCGGTTTCCCCAAGCAAAAAATAATTGGGATGGCCGGAGTTTTGGATTCGGCGCGATTCCGCGCTTTTATTGCCGCGGAACTGGATGTTTCCGTGGAAAACGTTCACGCTCTCGTTTTAGGCGGGCACGGCGACACAATGGTTCCGCTGCCCCGTTTTTGCACAGTGGCGGGTGTGCCGATTACGGAACTTATTTCGTCTGCGCGCATTGAGGCCATGGCAACGCGGACGCGCAATGGCGGCGCGGAAATTGTCGGTCTTTTAAAAACCGGCAGCGCTTACTACGCTCCCGCTTCGGCAGCCGTGGAAATGGCGGAATCAATTCTGAAAGATAAAAAGAAAATATTGCCTTGCGCTGCTTATCTCACGGGCGAATACGGCATTTCCGGTCTTTTTGTTGGTGTGCCGGTAAAACTCGGAAAAAACGGGATTGAGCAAATTATTTCTCTTAAACTCACCGCGGAAGAGAAAAAAGCATTGGCCAAATCAGCAACAGCTGTGCAAGAGTTGGTGGAGGCGATGAAGAAGATGGCATAGTGCTATTGAAAACCGCTGATCCCCGCTTTCGCGAGGACGGCGTCTGCGGCGTTGCGCTACACCCTGCGCCGTTCAACGTACGTCTATGTATGCTTCACGGCTCAGGTCTTGCGCGCCTAGCATCTTGACATTTTTGAATTCGGTAGCGAGCGCATTCCCCGTAACTTGCTGCGGGGTGAGTGAGCGAATACTGAATGATATTATTCCTTAAGAATCGAAGACTCTCCGCAGCTTGTCGCGGAGAGCTTCAATAGCCCTGAAAAGATATTTTTATTAACAACTATTTAGTGTTTATTGAAAGCATCTTTGACGGGAATTTAAATATAACATACTGATAAATTTGGAAATACGATTTATGAAAAGAAATATCATTAAAATTGATGAAGAGAAATGCACCGGCTGCGGTTTATGTGTGCCGAATTGTCAGGAAGAGGCAATAAAGATTATTGACGGTAAAGCAAAACTGGTCAGCGATGTTTTTTGCGATGGACTGGGCGCCTGTCTAGGTGAATGTCCGGAAGGGGCTCTTTCTATTGAAGATCGGGAAGCGAAGCCGTTTGATGAAAAAATGGTCATGGAAAATATTGCCCGCAAAAAAAGGCACGAAGGTAAGGCGCACGGCGGTAAAACAAATATGCCTTATAAATCACCGCATAATCTGAAAGTCATCGATCGGGAAGTCATGGGTTGCCCAGGATCGGCGCATGCAATATTTGAAAGAAAAGCTCAAAGCCCGGCAAGCTCCGCTACGGCAAATATTCAACAATCCGAACTTACTCACTGGCCTATTCAACTCCAGCTGGTGAATCCGGCCGCTGATTTTTTCCGCGGCAAAGATGTTGTGCTTGCTGCCGATTGCGTCGCTTATTCTCTGCCTGATTTTCATGAAAGATTTCTGAAAGGCAAAAGCCTGGCCATTGCCTGTCCCAAACTTGATGAAGGGCAGGATGTGTACAGGGAAAAAATAAGTAAGATGGCGGATGAAGCCAAAATAAATACTCTAACTGTGATCATGATGGAAGTTCCCTGCTGCCGCGGCCTTCTGCAAATTGCTCAAACGGCACTGCAGTCGGCAAAACGAAAAGTTCCGTTAAAAGCCGTTATTGTCGGTACACACGGCAATGTCATTTCTGAAGAGTGGATTTAGGCTAAATCTCTAATATTTTGATTTCAATCTGTAGTTAATACCTTAAATACAGAAAGCTGGAGAAAAAACTCCGGTGTCCAGGCGGTTATTTCTACTTCTGGTTCTTGAAAAGATTAGAAATTGTTTCTAAAAAAACTTCAAATGAGAATGGTTTAAGAAGATAACCGGCAAACCCGATATCCATGGCCTCTTCTTTATCTGTATGCAGGGCATTGCCGGTTACAGCAATAATAGGAATTTCCTTTAAATCAGGATCACTCTTTATGAGCTGAGCAGCGCTGAATCCATCTATGCCCGGCAACTGTATATCCATCAGAATGAGATCGGGATGTTTTTCTCTTACCAGGCGAATGCCGGTTTCGGCATCCCTAGCCTCCAATATACGATACTTGCCTATCTGGAGGAATGCCCTGATAAGCTTCATGTTGATTTCATTATCTTCGATTACTAAAATAGTTTTATCTTTCATGATAAGCCCTTTCTTGAAATTTTATCCATAGCTGAATGATGGGAAAATGCAGGGATTATATTTCCGAATCTAGACTGGAATCACAAAGTGAAAAGTAGATCCCTTATCTTCCCCCTCACTATCTACCCATATACTCCCCTTGTGGAGTTCCACAAATTGCTTGGTTAAAGACAGGCCCAGCCCTGTACCCTGATACCGGCGGCTTTTAGATCCGTCAACTTGTATAAAGGGTTTGAATATCAGTTTCATATCGTCCGTCTTTAAACCAATGCCGGTATCCGCTACAGAAAATTTCACTAAGTGTTTATGATTCATTAGTTCGTGACCATAGAGGCTAGGCAAATATAGCATTTCCCCCTTTTTTGTTAACCAGTGGTTGTTTGCGCGGGTCAGATGGTGTGCCGACAGCTTGATTGTTCCTCCCTCCGGAGTGAATTTAATGGCATTGGAAAGGAGATTGTATATGATTTGTCTGACCATTCGTTCATCAGCCTGAATGGTCTTGGGACAATCAGCGATATCTGACAATAGTTTATTTCCACGCCCTTGAGCCAGCTTCTCAAAAATGTTCAAACTGTTTTCTAAAAGCATTTTCAAGTTGATTTCCGATATATCCAAATCCATTTTGCCTGCTTCCATTTTGCTGAGGTCCAGAAGATCGTTAATGATGGCAAGCAGATGCTTTCCGCTTGTGTTTATATCTTTTACCGAATCCTTCTGCTTTTCGTTCAATTCACCAAGGTAATGATTATTGAGCAGATCCGAAAATCCGATAATGGCATGAAGAGGTGTTCTCAGTTCATGGGATATGTTGGCTAAAAATTCTGACTTAAGTCGGTCAGATTCACTTGCCTTAATTAACGCCACTCGAAGCTCTTCGTTTTGCCGGCGCAGCTGCTCTCTGCTGTTTTTTAAAAGTTGCACCGTATAGGAAGAGATAAAGGCCACAATAAACAACATGGGTACTACGGCAATCATAATGGCCACCTGATATTTCCAGGGCATGTAATAATCAGGATTAACCTTTATAGTCTGAAGAATACCACCATGTTCCAAATTAATCAGCAACAAGAAGCAAATATTGCTGAAACCGGCGATAATATATGGCTTTCTGCGAGGCTCCAGGGGGCCTACATAGGCGATAGAGGCCGCATAAAGGGGCAGGAGAAAAGCTGCTTCCATGCCGCCAAAAGAATGGATAACGGCGGTGAATCCGATAATTTCCAGCAAGCTGATAAAATATGAAAAATATTCAGCAATGGTTTGACTTATAACTCTTTTTAAAACCCAGAGAGCGGGAGGATTTATCAAGATCAGGAATAAAATGGCAACGCTTGCGCTGGCTAAATTATCAAAATTAATGAGGCCGAATAAATAAGCTGTCAAGGCAGTTAGCCACATAGCAAAACTGGCACTCGATCTTACAACGGCCGATTGCTGTTGCCTTTGATAAAGTGACTTCAGAAAATCGGCACCCATTTCTATTAACTTTTGATCAGCTTTGACAATCATTTATATTATTTCACTTTTTTGAGGTTTGCTATAATATTTTTATAATTCTTGCCTTACTTTTCACAGAACAATATCACAGAAATCTGCAGGAGGCCGTTTTGGACAAGAAATTGTTTTATATTCCTTTTAATTAGGAAAAAGGTGTTAATGTGTCAAGAAAATTAAACCATAATTTTTTAGACCAATCATGAGCCTTTAAATAAGTGCGGCAAATAGGTTTGCGAAGTAGCGGATATTACAGGAGCTTCAGAAATCCCTATGGAGTTGCGCTTTGATGTTTGCGGTTAAAGAGAGTGAGCAAAACGCCGCCCAGGCCAAACGTTATAGCGATCATTTTTACCATCCAGCCTATATAAGATAGCCAGCCTATCGACCAAAATAAAATTAATCCTAAAATGGTTTCTTGCACTAGAGATTTCTTATGTTTTCGAAATATTTTCGTTAAGATGAAATTACCAATAATCGCACTTACACCTATAAACCCAAGTACGAATGCCAGCAATAAAGCGGCAAATATTAATGGTATTAAAGTAATGCCTATAATTGAAATTATCAGCAAAAAGAAAAAAGGAGGAATCATCAGGGTTGCGAAAAACCCCCAAAAAAAAGATTTTGTTTTATTGGTTTGGATCATGTTGGTAATCGCGATCAGTGGACGCGGTATTAAAATCGCCATGAGCAGGGCGATGATAAATATGACGGCAAAAAAGCACAGATAAATAAAATTAACAATAAATGGCCAGCCCTCCCAGTCTCCGCTGAGGAAAGAAACAATGGCGCTGGATATATTGGAAGAATTTATTTCAGTAATATCACCGTAAACTTGCGAGCCATTGCCCTTGGCAATAACTCCGCCAACGCAAACAACATTACCGCGCACCACAGCTTTGTTCGTAAGCACAATCGATCCAACTGCGGCGATCACATTACCTTCTACAAGGCCGTTAACGGTTATCTGACCACCGACCACAATTACATTGTTTATTCGTTATTGCGCTTCTATGGTCACATCGTTGCCTATCTTTATTATGTTATTTGCTTCTGCGGAAAATGCCGATAGAAAAAGCATTATCAGAAAAGTAATAAAATAAATAAGTTTCGTGCTCATACTTTTTTTCATTATTAGGTGCCAATTTTCTTATCGGAATTATGACGTTTTTGTCTCCAGTATTCAATGAACCCCGGCATTACGGAAACAATAACAATCGCGATAATTACTACTGTAAAATTACTTTTTACGGCCGGGATGTTGCCGAAAAAATAACCTCCCCAAAGAAAAAGACAAACCCACGAGATGCAACCGATGATATTAAACAAAATAAATTTAGAATAATTCATGGCGCCAACACCGGCCACGAAAGGAGCAAAAGTGCGGATAATGGGCATGAATTGGGCGATGATGATTGTTTTTCCGCCATGCTTCTCATAAAATTCATGCGTTTTCTGAAGATATTCTTTTTTAAAAAAACGGCCGTCTTCGTAATGAAAAACTTTCGGCCCGATAAAATGGCCAACGGAATAGTTGACCGTGTCTCCGGCAATAGCAGCAATGGAAAGCAAAATCAACAGGGCTTCGATATTCAGAGAACCTAGTGCGGCCAGGGTGCCCAGTGCAAAAAGCAGCGAGTCTCCCGGAAGAATGGGAGTAACAACAAGGCCGGTTTCACAGAAAATAACTAGAAACACAATAACATAAGCCCAGATACCAAAACTATTAATGATAATTGGCAGATACCTGTCCAAATGAACAAAAAAATCTATAAGATTAATGATTATATCCATAATTAGTGCTACGTAAAACAAGTGATTGAACTCTATATAGGGATAATAGGAAGGGTGTCAATATGAAAAAGATTTTAATTGCTTTATTGATATTAATCATGGCTGCCGTTGCCTGTTACTACGCTTTCCCCGAAAGAGTAGCCGGGTATATGCTTGATCTGGCCAGAGCCAAGGCTGGCCTGATCAAGAAAGAAATCAAGATTGATGATCATAGCGTTGTTTATCTGGAGGGGGGCAAGGGGACGACAATATTGCTTTTACACGGTTATACCGCGGATAAAGATAACTGGACTCGTTTTGCCGTTTATCTGACTAAGGATTACCATGTAGTGATACCTGATATTCCCGGTTACGGTGAAAGCTCCAAGCTCATCAATGCCAATTACGACTTATCCAGTCAAATGACCCGTTTGCATAAATTCTCTCAAGCAATCAATTTAAAAAAGTTTCATATCGCCGGCAATTCCATGGGTGGCTTTTTCTCCGGAACTTATGCCGTACGCTATCCTGATGAAATCATCAGCCTTGGTTTATTTGATGCCGGGGGTGTTAAGTCTTTGCAAAAAAGCGAAGTGATAAAACTGATGGAAAAAGGCGAAAACCCTCTTTTATTAAAAGACAGCGGTGATTGGCCGAGGCTTATGGGATTGGTTTTTGTTAATCCTCCCAGTTTACCTTATCCACTTAAGAAGGTGTTCGTCCAGGAAGCTTTAGACAATCGCAGCTTTTATGAAAAGGAACTCAAAGAAATTAATCCCGATTTTTTCTCCCTCGAAAAAAACTTGCCGAAGATAAAAGCGCCAACTTTAATTCTTTGGGGCGATCAGGATAGGATCATCGATATTTCCAGCGTTCCGGTTTTCGAAAAAGGATTGAAAAATCACAAAACAGTGATCATTAAAGGTTGCGGTCATGCACCTCAGGTGGAAAAACCGAAAGAAACGGCAACGTATTATTTGGATTTTATAAAAAGTTTGAAGAATTAAAATAGTCATATTATTTATACAAGACAGGACATCGCTTTTGACAACTTAATGGAATTATAGAAGCAATTTTAATTTTTTGTTTTTACATGAATAAGCGGCAAACCTAAATGGCGGCGCTTTGTTTCGCCTTTGAGGATCGTTTGCTCCCGCACGGTGGGTGAGCCCCGGCGGCCTTTACCGAGTTTTTCAATCAGGTGCGAGCTGCCCAGATGTAAAGTGTGTTTACCGAACTTTTTTCCCAGCTCGTCGGCAACAGCGTAAACATCTTTGATCTTTTCGGCCTGCACGGGGTTATCAAAAAGAGTATACTGGGTATTATTGTCCGGCGCGAGATCAAGCAGAATGACGCCGGTAGCGCGGTAAAGTTCCTGCGGATGGTAACAGGCCGAAAAAAGCTCGCGGATGACGCCGGCAAACTCCAGCGGACAAGCGCAGGGGTGGGAAAGAACTGCTTCGCTGCCGTTCGTGTCGAAATCATTCTTTTTCAGAAACACCACGATTTTTTGCGGCGCCAGGGCGTAGCGACGCGCTTTTATGCAGGCCGATTCCATATTGCGCATCAGTTGCGCAAAAAGGTATTCGACATCTGACGTTGCGGGAGCAAATGTCTTGGTTTTGCTGATGGACGCGTAGGAGCTTTTTTCTTCGGTAGTTACCGCGTAAACCGATTCGCCGCGCAGTTCCTGCCAGATTTCCACCCCCGGTTTGGTGAATTTTTTCCGCACAGTTTTTTCGGGAAGCAAGGCGAAGGCCAGCGCCGTACGGATGCCCATCTTGGCGAGATAGTTGGTGGTGGCGGGTCCTATTCCCCAGATTTTTTCCACCGGCAGATCATGAAGATAGGTGGGAATCTCTCTACCTCTGATGATAGTCATTCCCGATGGTTTTTGATGTTTGGAGGCGACTTTGGCCAGCACCTTTGTTATGCTTACGCCCACAGAAACGGTGATGCCGAGGTTCCTTTCAATTTCCTTTTTCATCGTGAGCGCGATTTCTTCATAAGAGGAGTGCAGGGCGCGGCGCATGCCGGTGATGTCGGCGAAAGCTTCGTCAACCGAACATTCCTCCACGTCAGGCGTGAAACGGCGCATGATGCTGAACATCCGTCGTGAAAACAGGCTGTAAGTTTCATAATCGGAAGGTAGGATGATCAGCCCCGGGCAGATTTTGCGTGCTTCCTTGAGCGGGACGGCGCGCTTGATGCCCATTTTTTTGGCCGCATAACTGGCGCAGGCCACAATACCCCGTTCGCCGCCGGTGATGAGCGGTTTACCTTTCAGTTCCGGATGAATCACTTCTTCGCAGGAAGTAAAGAAAGCATCGCCGTCGATGTGGACAATGGCGCGCGGCCAGGAATGGAGACTGAAGAGTTGCTGAATCATAACGTGTTGCGAAATAAAAGTGTCCAGATGTGATTGGAAACCTGGTTTAAAATTAATTTCTTTTGGGCAAAAAAACCCGAGCAAATGATAACCAATAAGCTTCAGCTCAGTATCGTGTGCCCTCTTGTGCCCGTCAGGTTATTAGGGTATCAGTCTTCATCCTCGAGTCAGGGTATTTTACAAAGCCATCACTTATGATATTTTCTGACGACCGCGGTAATGACGCCGGCAATACGCAACTCCGCTTGCGGGATAATTGGCGGATATTTGGGATTGGCCGCCTCCAGCGTTACCGTTTTGCCTTTTTTGCGGAAATACTTCATTGTCCAGTTGCCGTCTACTTCCGCCAGAATGATGTCGCCGTTTTTCGGCTCCCGGCCTCTTTCTACAATGACTAAATCTTTTTCCATTATTCCTTCGCCGATCATAGAATCGCCGGTGACGGAAAGCAGAAATGATGTTTCCGGATGCGCCACCAGATAGTCGTCAAAAGAAATGACGTCGCGCAATTCTTCTTCCGCAGGAGAGGGAAAACCGGCGCAAACTTCTCCGGCCAGAGGCAAGCCCAGTGATAAACGTGCCGGTGATAAAAAGCCTTTGGCATCTTTTTGCAAAAGCCCGGAAGCCATCATTTTTTTTACCCAGAAGTGGACGACACTTTTGGAATGCACGCCAATAATTTCAGCCGCTTCCGAGTATGTCGGCATGCGCCGGTTGGCGCGGAAAAAGGCGGAAAATTTTTTCTCCACATCCGGTAAAGTTCGCTTGACTTTCATGAAAGGTATGGTATAGAACGATTGTTCTATTGTCAAGAAATTTTTGCAGGCTGAAAATATTAAAAAGTTCATGCACGGGAATTCTTAGAGAAAGAGTTTCGTAAAAATAATTGACACAAATCTAAAAAGAATATAGCCTGCGCAAACTTAACTAGTTGAAAATAAGCGGTATTTTAGTTCATAGGAGTCAATGGAGCGGTGATGAACGAAAAACTGATAAAGTTATTGGCAACAGGTTTTGGCGCCGGATTGGCACCCGTTGCTCCCGGGACTATCGGTACATTAGTCGGCGTGTTGATCTGCCTTATCTTTTTCCCCTTGCACTGGTTAATGCGTTTTTTAATTGTAATCTTTTTATTGGTCTTAGCTATTTATATCGCCGAACGCGCAGAACAAGTTTACCGGAAAAAAGATGATCAACGCATTGTGATTGATGAAATTGCCGGTTTTCAAGTGACTATGCTGCCGGTGGCGATAACCGGATTGCACCTCTTGGTTGGTTTTGTTCTGTTTCGGATTTTTGATATTTTAAAACCTTTTCCGCTCCGTGATTTGCAGAAAATATCCGGCGGCTTGGGCATTGTGCTGGATGATGTTGCCGCCGGAATTTATGCGGGAGTATTGATGCTGTTGCTGGTATTTTTTGGAGTGCTATGAAAACAGGCATCTTAACTATAGGCAATGAATTGATGAACGGCCGCACTGTTGATACCAATTCTTCGTTTATCGCGCGGGAAGTAAATCAGCAGGGCTGGCACGTGGAAGCTATAATGTCGGTGGGTGATGATTTTAAAGCGATTAAAAACCGGTTAAATTATTTGTTGCCGCTGACGGATGCCGTAATTTGCACGGGAGGATTGGGGCCTACCGCCGACGATATAACAACTGCCGCTATCGCTCAGGCTTTCGACCTGCCGTTATACACCGATGAGAGCGTTTTACACGGCATCAAAGAAAGGTTTGCCAAATACAATTTACGCTGGATAGAAAATAACGCCAAGCAAGCTATGTTTCCTCAGGGTGCGGAAATCATTGCCAACCCTGTGGGTACGGCAGCGGGTTTTGTCCTGAATATTAAAGGAAAGCTGATTTTTGTTATTCCCGGAATTCCCGCCGAAACGAAAAGGATGTTGCCGGAGGGAGTTATTCCCGTTTTGCGCAGGTATTTCCCGCAAAATGAACAATATTCCGCCAAACAAACCATCAAAACTTTCGGGCTTTCCGAAGCGGCTGTTGACGACGCTCTGAAAGAGATCGATTTTAATTCTTTGGGTGTGATTATTGGTTTTTATCCTGTTTTCCCTGAAAATCATCTTGTTCTGATATCGCGCCGGAAAACTTTAAAAGAAACCCAGGATAAATTAAAGATGGCGCGAGATGAAATAACTAAGCGGCTTAAAAAATACATATTTCACTACGGCGAGGAAACTCTCGAAGAGATTGTTGCCGCTCTGCTGATAGAGAAAAAAATGACCTTGGCCGTGGCGGAATCGTGCACCGGAGGACTGATATCTAATCGCTTGACCAATATTGCGGGAAGCTCGGCTTTTTTTGAACGCGGCATAGTCACTTACAGCAATGCCGCAAAAATAAAGTTGCTGGGCGTTCCAGCGGACGTTATAGAAAAATATGGAGCGGTGAGTGTTGAAACGGCGCGTTTGATGGCGGAAGGAATCCGCAAAATTGCCGGCACTGATTTAGGTCTTTCCGCAACCGGCATTGCCGGTCCAACAGGCGGGAGCATTGATAAGCCCGTGGGCACTGTTTATCTGGCTTTAAGTGATTCTCTCCAAACGATATGTGCCCACCATGTTTTTAGATGGGATCGCAAAAGAAACAAACATGTTTTTTCCGAAGTGGCATTGATTATGATCAAGGATTTTTTGCAGGGAAAAGGTCAATAACAAGTGGACACACAAAAGAACATACGGGCATTTTTAGCAATCGAGCCGACAGAAGATGTTTTGCAGACGGTCTCCCGCCTGCAGGAGAATTTAAAAAAAGAAATAAAAGGGAAGATAAGTTGGACGAGATCTCAAGGCAATCACATTACATTAAAATTTTTCGGCAACATTGATCAAGACGATGTAAAAAATATTTGCGCTATAATGAAAAAACAAGTAGCTTCGGTGCCGACTCTATCTTTAAATGTAGAAAAGATAGGAGTTTTTCCCGATGCCCGCAGGCCGCGCGTTCTCTGGCTGGGAACGACAGGTGATATAGAGAAATTAGCCGCTCTGCAAACACAGATGGAAAGAGAGTTTGAGGGTATTGGTTTTCCGCGTGAAACCCGGCCATTCCGCGCGCATTTGACTTTGGGTCGGATTAAAATCCCGCAGGAGATAATGGGAATCAGCGAAGCTCTGCATAAGCATAACGATTTTATCGTTGGTAAATTTAACTGCTCGGAAATAATTTTATTTCAAAGTAAACTGACAAGAGAGGGAGCTATTTACACCAAACTGGAAAAGTTTTATTTTTCCGGCTGAGGATTAATAATAGCGAGTAACATTAATAAAATTAAGGGAGGTCACCATATTATGTGCGCAGATGTAGATAGATCAAAAGCCGTCGATTTGGCCATTACTCAAATTGAAAGACAGTTTGGTAAAGGGTCAATTATGAAATTGGGCAGCTCGGAGAGGGTTGCCGATGTTCCGGCCATTTCTACCGGATCACTCAGTCTCGATATAGCGCTGGGGACTTTTGGCGTCCCACGCGGTAGAGTTATTGAAATCTATGGACCGGAATCAGGCGGCAAGACCACACTGGCGCTGCATATTGTCGCGGAAGCTCAAAAGCGAAATGGAATCGCAGCATTTATTGATGCCGAACACGCCCTGGATGTAACCTATGCCAAGAAAATCGGCGTTAATACTGACGACCTCCTGATCTCCCAGCCGGATACGGGCGAGCAGGCGCTGGAAATAGCGGAAACTCTTGTGCGCAGCGGCGCGTTGGATGTTTTGGTAATTGATTCCGTTGCTGCGTTAGTTCCCAAGGCCGAACTGGAAGGCGAAATGGGCGATGCGCAAATGGGTCTGCAGGCAAGGCTCATGTCGCAAGCTTTACGAAAGCTTACCGGCAGCATCAGCAAATCCAAAACCACCGTTATTTTTATCAATCAATTACGCATGAAAATCGGCGTCTTTTTCGGCAATCCGGAAACTACAACCGGCGGCAATGCCCTGAAATTTTATTCTTCACAGCGGCTCGATATTCGCAAAATGACTTCCATAAAGAACGGTCAGGACGTCATCGGTTTTAGAACCAAAGTTAAAGTTGTAAAAAACAAGCTGGCTCCACCTTTCAGAGAAGCGGAATTTGATATTATCTTCGGTGAAGGTATCTCGCGGGAAGGAGATGTGCTGGATCTGGCGGCGGAAAACGGAATCGTTGAGAAAAGCGGCGCCTGGTATTCCTACAAGGGTGACAGAATAGGCCAAGGCCGGGATAATTCGCGCATTTTCTTAAAAGAAAATCCGGATATTATGACGGCTGTGGAAAATGATGTGCGCACCAAGTTGGGTATCGTGGCTAAAGGACAGGAAGAGGATAAGTGAAAGTTTTAGATCTGGCGGCAGCCAAACAAAAAGCTTATCGCCTTTTGTCCATACGGCCGCACTCGGAAAAAGAGTTGGAAAAGAAACTGCGGGAAAAAGGTTTTCCCGCAGTTGTCATTAAAGAAGCACTGGAAAAACTCCACGATTTGAAGTATCTCAATGACGCGTCTTTTGCCGTTCAATGGGCGCGCAATCTTGCTATAAACAAACTTTGGGGAGACAGAAAAATATTTGTCAATTTGCGGGAAAAAGGTGTGGAGGTGGAATTAATATCTGCAGCCGTGGAGGAAGCACGCCGGGAAATTTCGGAAGAAGAGGCAATTGCATTTTTAATTAAAAAAAAAGCGTCAAGGAAAAAATTAGATATTTTAGATTTGAAGGAAAAAAAAAGAATATTTCAAGGCTTGATGGGACGTGGTTTTCCGCCGGGCTTGATCTTAAAAAAACTGGGAAAGATAGCACAGGAGGAGATTAATGCCGAAAACGGGGAGTGAAATCAGGGAAAGTTTTTTAAAGTATTTTGAAGTTAAGGGACATACACGCGTGGCTAGCTCTGCCCTGATTCCCAAAGATGATCCGACCCTGCTTTTCACCAATGCCGGCATGGTACAATTCAAAAACGCGTTTCTGGGTCTGGAAAAAAGAGGCTATACGAGGGCGGCATCCTGCCAGAAATGCACGCGCGCCGGCGGCAAACACAACGACTTGGAAAACGTCGGCGTGACCTCGCGGCATCATACTTTTTTCGAAATGCTCGGCAATTTTTCCTTCGGTGATTATTTCAAAGAAGAAGCGATTGCCTGGGCGTGGGAATATTTGATAGACATTGTTAAATTGCCCCAAGAAAAGCTGTGGGTCACGATTTATAAAGAGGACGATGATGCCTTCGCTATCTGGAATAAAAAGATGAAAGTGCCGAAAGATCGCATCGTCCGCATGGGTGAAAAAAATAATTTCTGGATGATGGGGGAGACCGGCCCTTGCGGCCCTTGCTCTGAAATCATTTATGACCAGGGCCAAGGCACCGGCTGCGGCCGCGCCGAGTGCGATCTGAACTGCGACTGTGACCGCTATCTGGAAATATGGAATCTTGTCTTCACGCAGTTTGATCGCGATGAAAACGGGAAATTAAATCCGCTGGCCAAGCCCAGCATCGATACGGGCATGGGGCTGGAACGCTTGACGGCTGTTATTCAGGGCGTGAAAAGTAATTATGATACTGATTTTTTCACTCCCCTTATCCGGCTTGTGGAAAAAATATCCGGCAAGACCTACGGTAAAAATGCCGACAATGATGTTTCCATCCGGGTCATTGCCGATCACAGCCGTGCTGTGACATTTCTGATTGGCGATGGAATTATGCCCGCGAACGATGGCCGCGGGTATGTGCTCAGGCGCGTCCTGCGGCGGGCGGCGCGCCATGGAAAATTACTTGGCATCAACAAACCGTTTTTGCACGAAAGCGCGCGAGTCGTCATTGGTATGATGAAACATGTCTATCCCGACCTGGCCGATAAGGCTTCTTACATTACCAAAGTCATTCTCAACGAAGAACAACGTTTTATGGAAACACTCGATGCCGGACTGCGCATTTTGCAGGAAGAAACGGCAGCTCTGAAGAAAGCGGGCCAGTCGGTTCTGCCCGGCGCTTTGGTTTTTAAACTCTACGATACGTTTGGTTTCCCCGCCGACTTGACTGCGGACATTGTTAAAAAAGATAATTTTACACTCGATGCGGCTGGCTTTGAAACCGAGATGGAGAAGCAGAAAGAAAGAGCGCGCGGCGCCTGGAAGGGGAGCGGTGAAGAAGCAGTAGCTGAATGCTACCTCAAAGCCGCAAGCTCCGGTATATTGAGCGAGTTTTGCGGTTATGAAGGCGTTATCAGGACTAAATCAAAGGTTGCGGCTATTTTCATCGATGGGAAACCAGTGGAGCGCGCCGCTGAAGGACAGAAGGCGGATATTGTTTTGGACACAACGCCTTTTTATGGCGAATCCGGCGGACAGATCGGTGACACGGGTTTTCTGGAAGGAGCTGGTTTTAACTTTGCCGTGCTCGATACCAAAAAGCCGGTGGAAAATTTTATCGTGCATAAAGGCATTGTGCAAAAAGGAAAATTAAAAGTTGGCGATGTGGCGCATTTAATCGTTGATGAGGGAAGAAGAAAGGCAATTCAGGCCAACCATTCCGGCACGCATATTTTGCAGGCGGCGCTCAAAGCGGTGTTGGGCGATCACATCAAACAATCCGGCTCACAAGTAACAGCAGAGCGGCTGCGTTTTGATTTTACCCATTTTTCCAAAATCAGCGATGATGAAATACAGCGTGTGGAAGATATTGCCAATGACATGATTAGAAAAAACTTGCTGGTAGAGACCAAAGAATGTTCTTTGGAGGATGCGCTCAAAACTGGTGCCACGGCTGTGTTTGATGAGAGATACGGCGATAAGGTGCGCGTGGTTAAAATGGGCGAGATGAGTATGGAACTGTGCGGTGGTACACACGTTCAGCGGACCGGTGATATAGGATTATTAAAAGTTGTTCATGAATCGGCAATCGCCGCGGGTGTGCGCAGAATCGAAGCAGTCACCGGCAAGGAAGCGCTCACGCATGTGCAGAAAACGGAAGAAGGATTAAAAGGGACTGCGGGATTGTTTAAGGCTAGTCCCTTCGAAGTATACGACCGCGCCGAAAAGATTTTGAAGCAGTATCGTGAGTTGGAAAAAGAAAATGAAGCCTTAAAAGGGAAACTCGCCGCTAAAGATTCCGGCGATCTCATCAGCCAGGTGCGGGAAATTAGCGGGGTCAAGGTGTTGGCAACGGAAGTGAGCATTGCTGATGCCAAGAGCCTGCGCGACTTCGGCGATAAACTGCGTGACAAGATGGAATCCGGCATTATCCTTCTGGGCAGTAAGGCCGGAGAAAAAGCGCTGCTTCTGTGCATGGTGACTAAGGATTTGGCGGGAAAATTTCACGCCGGAAACATCATCAAGGAACTCGCACCGCTGGTCGGTGGGAGCGGTGGCGGCAGACCCGACATGGCCCAGGCCGGTGGGACACAGCCGGAAAATTTAACCAAAATATTTTCTGCTTTGGATAAATTACTGACAAAGTAGAAAAAATACGGATATTCAATTTTGTCATTCCGGGCCCAGATTACTGTCACAATTGCTAGAGAGATAGTTGGCGTATCCCCGGGCAATATGGATCATAGCGCCGAAATATTGAAAAGCTCTGTCGCCATTGAGGTCTTTTTCCGCCGTGCACGATGAATACCTGCCTCAGAAAATTAAATAGTATGAAAGCAAAAGAAATCAGCAAACGCTTGCAAAAACTGGGCAATAAGGAAGACGCCCGGTTTCTGCAGAGGTTTTTCAAAACCAGTGCTGGTCAATACGGCGAAGGAGATATTTTCCTGGGTATTCGTGTTCCGGCGCTGCGGAACCTGGCCGAAGAATATAATGCTCTGCCACTCGAGGAAGTATTGTCGTTACTGCAATCTTCTTATCACGAGGCAAGATTATTCGCACTCATCTTGTTTGTTAACGCCTTTGCTCAAGGTGATGAAACCATTCAAAAGAAAATCTATGACCTGTATATGGCAAACACCAGACACATTAATAACTGGGATTTGGTGGATATTTCCGCGCCCAATATTGTGGGAGCGTTTTTGATGGAAAGAAGCAAAAAGCCCCTCTATCAACTGGCGAAGTCAAAGAGCCTCTGGGAGCGACGCATTGCGGTGCTCGCCACTTTTTCGTTTATCAGAAGCAATAAATTTGCAGATACACTTAAGATCGCCGGAATTTTACTTCGGGATAAAGAAGATTTAATTCACAAGGCTGTCGGTTGGATGCTGCGCGAAATCGGCAAACGCGATATCGAGTGTGCAGAGTCATTTTTACAAAAACAGTGCCCAGTAATGCCCAGAACCATGTTGCGTTATGCGATAGAAAGGTTTCCTCCAGCAAAAAGGCGTAAGTATTTAGAAGGAGGATGAGGATGTTCAGAATAGATAACTGTTTTAATGGGGGTAGAAAATATGGAAATGAAATATAATATTGAATTTGCGGGTAATAAAAAAGTAGATGCGCATTTTCGGGGTTTTACCCTAAAGTCGGATCAAGCGGTAGCGGACGGCGGTGACAATGCCGCCCCGTCGCCACTGGAAATATTTTTAGCTTCCATTGGTATGTGCGCCGGGTTTTATATTATCGCTTTTTGCCAATCACGTTCTATCCCGACGGATAATATCAGCATGATACAAACCGTTATGCGTAACGACACGACTCACAGGGTCGAAAAAATGAATATCGATATAGTGTTGCCGCTGAATTTTCCGGAGAAATATAAATCGGCGATTGTTAAGACCGCTCAAACCTGCTCGGTTAAAAAGTTTCTGGATGCGCCGCCCGAAATTCAAATATCAACAAACCATTGACCATAATTGTCCTTTGATATAAATGCATTTTAAAGGAAATAAGCAGAAAAGGGAATTTTTATAGAAAAATTTACAATAAATTTTCGGTTTTGTACAAACTGTTTAATCAATATAAACACATTTAAAGAAGTATTTTGTCAGGAGATAACATGGATATTTTAGCAAGCAAGGCAAATAGCATTTTTACCATCACATTCAATAGACCGAAAAAGAAGAATGCGATCACAGCGGAGATGTACCAGACCATGGCCGACGCGCTGAAAGAGGCGGAAAGCGATGCAGAGGTGCGCGCGATTCTATTCACAGGTAAACCGGAAATATTCACGGCTGGCAATGATCTGGAGGATTTTATGAAGAATCCCCCGCAGAAAAGAAATAGTCCTGTGTACCAATTTATGCAGAATCTTAGCCAGGCGACCAAACCGGTAATCGCGGCGGTGTCCGGCCCCGCAGTCGGTATTGGCACGACGTTATTGATGCACTGTGATTTCGTCTATGCGGCGGACAATGCCAAGTTTTCGATGCCGTTCGCGAAGCTCGGATTGTGCCCGGAATTTTCTTCCAGTATGCTGCTTCCTCAAATCGCCGGTTACCAGCGGGCGGCGGAAAAGTTGATGCTGGGCGAAGCATTTTCGGCTCAAGAAGCGTGTGCGATGGGATTGGTAAACAAGGTACTGCCGCCTGCCGAAGTCTTAGCGTTTGCAGAGGCCCAGGCGGCCAAATTGGCGGCACTGCCGACGTCGTCGCTAAGGGCTACTAAACGTTTGATGAAGGGTAAGCAGCTAGCTGCGATCAAGGCCAAAATGCAGGAAGAAGGGCAACTTTTCAGTAAGTTGCTGGTATCGAAGGAAGCGAAAGAAGCATTTACCGCGTTCTTTGAGAAACGTAAACCGGATTTCATCAAGTTCAAGTGAAACTGTCATTCCAAAGATTGCAACATTAAATTATCTTGACATCCAAGAAAGTATTTTCCTATACTCCTAACAATCAGAAGGAAACTATCACCAATAATTTATCAATAATTTTCATGTTCTTTGAACTTTGAAGGGCGAAAGGAGAAAATAATGATTATTACATTGTCCAATGGCCGGCAAGTACCCATGGAGATGCACAAGATCAAGATCGTGCAAAAAATGTACCTCCTCCCCGCAGCACAGCGGCTGGAGTGTCTGCGAGCTGTCGGTTACAACACCTTCCTCCTCCCGGCGAGGGAAGTATTTCTCGACATGTTGACGGATAGTGGCACAAACGCAATGAGTGATAATCAATTAGCTGCCATGATGGTTGCGGATGATGCCTATGCCGGTTCCGAGAGTTTCTACAAATTGGCGCGCGTCGTGAAGAAGGTTTTTGGATTTGAACACACGTTACCTGTTCACCAGGGACGAGCCGCGGAACACCTGCTGGTGAAAGTGTTTCTCAAATCTCCGCAAGTTGTGTTAACGAACTATCACTTTCCCTCGACTCGGGTTCATGTGGAGCTCGTTGGTTCTCAGATTATCGACCTGGTGGCTGACGAAGCCTTTATTCCCGCCGGAAGCACACCATTCAAGGGAAACATCGATATTACAAAGCTCAAGAAGTCCATTGAGCAGCATGGCCGTGAAAATATCGCTTTTATCCGAATGGAAGCGACAACCAACCTGATCGGTGGCCAGCCGTTCTCGATGCAAAACCTGCGGGACGTCGAGAAAATCGCCAAATCAAACGGCATTTTGATGGTGATGGATGGCAGCCTTATCGGAGAAAACGCTTATTTCATCAAGCAGCGTGAAAAAGGATATGTTGATAAATCGATTCAAGAAATTCTTTTAGAAATGATGAGTCACGTCGATATCCTCTATATGTCGGGTCGCAAGAGCGGCGGTGCGCGGGGAGGCCTTATTGCAACAAACAACAAACAACACTTTGACCAGCTGATGACATGGCTGCCGGTGTATGAGGGATTTTCGACCTATGGCGGTATGTCCACAAAGGAAATAGAAGCCATGGCGGTAGGGCTGGAAGAAATGACGCAGATGGAAGTTGCGGGCAGCAGCCCTGAATTTATCAAATATTTTGTCGAACGTTTGCAGGAATACGGCGTTCCGGTCGTTACCCCGCCGGGCGGGCTGGCTTGTCATGTAAATGCCCGCGAGTTTTTGCCGAACATCCCCCCGCTTCAGTATCCCGCGGAGGCGCTGAATGCGGCCATGTATCTTGTTTCAGGCGCAAGAGGTGTCGAGCGTGGTACGATGTCTGAAGACCGGGACCGGAACGGCAAGGAAGTTACAGCCAAAATGGAGCTTGTGCGCATCGCCATCCCGCGACGTACCTATACTCTTGGACATATCGAGTACGTTGCGGATCGACTAGCCTGGCTGCATCATCATAAGGATATCATCGGCGGATTACGCTTTGTGGAGGAGCCGCCGGTAATGCGCTTCTTTTTCGGCAAGCTGGAAACGGTGGGCGGCGACTGGGGCGCGAAACTCGTGAAGGCATTTAAGGCTGATTTCGGAAACGAAATCTAATTCGTGGGACAGGGCATAATTGGGGAAGGATATAGTCATGTACAGGTCTATTTAAAACGTTGATCTGTTCCAACTTTCCGGCTGTTGGATTATTTTCTGCCGCACTTTTCTTGTTTGTAGGCGGAAACTTCGATCACGTTGGCCGGTAGAGTCTTTTCAACTCAACAAATTTGCCTGTAGCTGGCGTTCTCTTCGACAGAATTTTTAATTGTGAGCTCTTTGGAAATGCGGGTTGGATTCCTGTCTGCACGGTAATGACTCTATATGAAAATTGAATTGAGTACAGTATTTTACAGATATTATTCACCTGTTGTTAGTTAAGTTTAAAATGATTTGCCGCCATTAATAATATCATGAAAGTGTTCAATGCGGTCGAGAAAATGAAATTCAGACGCATGGCATTGTCGTAGTTAGCCTTGCTTTCATCTCGGAATGTTATCACCATCCAATAAACAAAGAAAGCCGCCACGGGAGCGAGGAAGGTGATGAAAAATACGGCAATTAGCAGGCCATAGTAACTCAAGAAATAAAGAACAAAACAGACAATCGCGAGCGCAATAAATACCGCACAAAACAGGAAAGTGCCTTTAATACCCAGAAGCATGCTAAAGGAGATGTCACCACGTTCTCCATCCGCCTTGTGCTGGTAAACTTGCGTCATAGGGTATGCGGCCGTAAGGAATAGACTGGAAATCACCGCGGCGAAGAGAATCTGTGTATTCAAAATCTCTGTTATGGAGATATCCTGGATACCCCAAAAAGATAGGAGAAAGGTAAAAGCGCCCTGAATAAAACCCACTCCGATAAGGCTGAAAATAGGCATTTTTTTCACTCGAATTTTGTTATGGCTGTAAGCTTTGGAAGCGAGGCCATAAAAAAACACGGCTGCGGTAAACAGCCAGCCAATTGAGAGAGAGCAATACCGCTAAAGCATCCAGCATCAGCGATACGGTGAGTAGTTCCTTCTCTACGGGAGGAGGGTTTTTCAGTAGGCCGATGCTGTCCGTATCGCGATCATAATAAGAGTTATAGGAGTTGCTTGCCGGGTAAAGAAGAAAATGCAGAATAAAAAATACCAGCACTGTTTTCCATAGGATTGGTTTCTCAGCACAATTCAAAGCAAAGAGATATGTGGGCATAAGAAAATAGGAAAAGGGAATACGTAAGTGCAAAATACTAGATTTTGTCAGCATTCTGTAGTCATCTTTTTGATACAATTTGTTCCGTAAGCCGGCTGCTATCTGCTAGTGCTACGATAGCGGCGTCACTTGACAAAAGTTTTCCGGGAATCAGGAATTCTCTTCTGCGTCGCCATACCAACAATACCTGTTGCGCCCCATAGCTTTAGCCCGGTACATGGCGTTGTCAGCCTTACTCATAAGGGTGTCGATATCCCAGCCGTGAAGGGGGTATATGGCTACACCAATACTCGCTGTGACCGTTATATCGCCGTTATCGAGATGAAAAGGTCTATTGAAAGCCTTGACTATTTTCTGGGCAACAATCAAGGCATTTTCCTCACTGGATAAAGATGGAATAATCAGGGTAAATTCATCGCCGCCGTAACGCGCTACCGTGTCGCTTGCCCGAACCATCTTCGAAAGTCTGCTGGAAATACTTTTTAACACTTCATCTCCCACTTTATGGCCTTTGTTATCATTGATTCCTTTAAAATTATCCAGGTCAAGTATAATAATAGCAACCATTTTTCCGCCTCGTTTTGCCGAGTTAAACGCCATGTGCATGCGGTCATAAAAAAGAGTTCTGTTGGCCAGACCAGTCAGGGGATCATGAAAGGCTTGATGACGGATTATTTCTTCCGCTTTGTGCCGTTCCGTAATATCGCTGATGATACCGCGGAAACCCAGCGGATTACCCTTGGCATTGTGAATAAGACTTACGGAGAGTTCCACCTGTTTCTTTTTCCCGCTCTTGGTGATTATTTCCCATTCCATTTTCTTTGTCGGCTTGCCGGTTTTAAAGACCTGATGAAAAACCCAATAGGCGATTTCTGCATGCTCCTTATCCACATAAGTTCTATAATTTTTCCCTTGCATTTCCTTTGCGCTGTATTCGTAGAGTTTAAGATAGGCATCGTTGAAAATAGTGGTGTTTCCTGTCAAATCAACTTCATAGTAAGCATCCGCAATAGTGTCGATGATTGTGCGATAACGCTCCTCGCTCTGCATCAAGGCATCTTCTTTTTTACGCCGCTCTGTAGTATCCCGGGCGACGCTGTGAAATCCGATCGGTTTTCCCTCGATGTTACGGATAAGACCTACGGAAATTTCTACTAATCTCTTCTCCCCCTTCTTGTTTATCCTCTCTATTTCCACATTCTTCACTGGTTTTCTGGTTTTAAAAACCGTGTTATAGATCCGAAAGGTACGCTCTGCATTCTCCTTGTCCATATATTCCCGATAATTAAGGTTATGCAATTCCTCAGGGCTGTAACCCATGCTGTTCACATAGGCGTCGTTGAAATATATGTTGGTTCCCTTCAAATTTTGTTCGGAATAGGAATCGGGAATGGTGTCAATTATCGTCCGGTAGCGCTCCTCGCTTTGCCGCAGGTTCAGCTCTGCTGCTTCTGGGGATCAATGTTCATCTGACTGCCGAGAATAGCTCTCTTTCCGTTGTGAGTGATGGAAGTCACTGTTCCCACATGCCATAGTATTTCTCCTGCTTTAGTTACCACCCTGTATTCAAAAGGAAGGGAAATCTCGCTGCGGAGCATGGCTATGGAGTTGCTCTTAAGTATTTCCCTGTCGTCTGGATGAACAAGATGTGAATAGGGCATATTTATAAACTCATCGGCTTTGTATCCCATAGATTCCTGCAGTTTTTTATTGCTCCATTGAATATTGCCATCTTGAACAATAAAAACACCAATGGGAGATTTTTCTGCCAGTGTACTGTAAAGTTGCTCAAGGTATCTCAATTGAGTGATATCTTTCGCGATGACCGACACTGCGGTGATCTCGCCTGTATCAGCGGGGTGCCTGATGGGATAGATGGTGCGCAAAAATTCGTTTCCGTCTCTCTGGCTTCGATATTCACGCTGGAACGACAGACCTTTTTGGAAAACCTCCGCCACATCAGCGGCAAAAGATGTGGTATCCTCCGAGGAATGAAAATTTCCGTAGGTTTTACCGATTATATCTTTCAGGGGCAAACCCAAGCGGGAACAATATCTGGCATTGACGTAGAGATAACGGCAGTCGCGATCCACCATATAAATGGAATCGCTCGTTTCTTCCACCATATTCCGGTAAATATCGGGCATCTGATTTAATTCTGGAGTTTCTTCTTTAGCCGTTTTGATTTTCGCCTTATTATTGGAGACACGCTTTTTAATAATTTTTTTCATATATCAAAAGTATTATAAAATAATAGCATTGATTAACATAATATCATAATTAACTTAATTCAATAATCCGGCAATGTCTATTATTTTTTCCTCGCCTCAAGGAGATGGCTGCGATCATTGAGCAAGTCGATTATTGCCTTCTCCTTACCCAGCCGGATAATAGTTTTGGAAGCCGTATCCACACAGGTGCTTCTGAATTCGGAAAGGCTGATATTGCGCAAACGGCAGAGAATGGCGGCGATGGTGAAATTGTGGGAAACAATCAAGGCGTTTTGCGATTTTCCAATTATCTCTTCCGTGATGCGCCAAGCTCGGTTTTGTAACTCTGATAAAGATTCGCCGTTGGGCATTTTTACTGACGTGGGATCGGATATCCATTTCTGAAGAAACTCTTTTTTGCTGGCCATCAATTCCTTAAAAGAGAAGCCTTCGAAGTCTCCTTGGTTCATTTCCATCAGGTCCCAGTGAAGCTGAATATCCAGATGATGAAACTTGTTGATTATTTCCGCCGTTTGGTGGGCTCTTTTCAAAGGACTGGCATGAATCGACTCGATTGGATGGTCTTTCAACGACAAGGCCAGAAGATCTGCTTGTTTTTTGCCCGCTGCGCTTAACTCGACATCACTTGTGCCCTGTACCCGTCCTTCTTTGTTCCAAAGCGTTTCCCCATGTCTGATCAGAATCAGTTGCATATTGTTTTATCCTCAACTTTGCGTTTCGGCAGTAGTATAAAAGTTTAATGTCCAGGATGTCAAAACATTTTGCTAAAAATGTAATGCTTGACAGAATGTGCCAGGAAAGCTGTACTGGATTAAATAAATAAGTCCGCTGTCGAAGGAGGAAGACATGGATTTGAAAATTAAGGATAGAATAGCTATCGTAACAGGCGGGGGAAACGGAATAGGCAGGGCAATCGCCTTGCGTCTGGCCGCTGAGGGTGCTAAGGTTATTGTGACGGATCTGAGAAGAGAAGATGCTCAAAATGTCGCAACCGAAATCATCGTACAAGGTGGCGAAGGTATCGCCTTCCAATCCGACGCCACCAAGGAGCTTGATGTCGATAAAATGATTCGGCAGTCTATCGAAGCTTATGGTACGATAGATATCCTAGTCAATAATGTGGGTGGTGGTTCGGGTGTGGCTCCGATTGCCAAAACAATTATAGAAAACTGGGATAAAACGATTGAAAGAAATCTGAAAAGCGCGTTTCTATGTTGTCGCGCCGTGGCCCAGGTGATGATTCCAAGGAAACGGGGACGGATTATCAATATCTCATCCATATCGGGAAAGTCAGGAGAAGCGCTCATCGGTAGCTACTGCGCGGCAAAATTTGGTGTCATTGGTCTAACCCAAGTTTTAGCCAAAGAACTTGGCCGCTATAACATTACGGTAAATGCAGTCTGCCCCGGCTACGTCTATACATCGGGCTGGAAAAATCTTGCCCAGTCGCTGAAAGACGGCTATTCGTCCATGGCGAAGAAGAGTCTGGAAGAGATTTTCGAAGAGCGAGTAAAGCCGCTGACACCGCTGCAGCGACCACAAACGGCTGAAGATGTGGCCAGTCTCGTAACTTATCTTACTTCAGAAGAGGCGAAAAACATTACAGGTCAGGCCATAAATGTCGACGGAGGCGCTGTCATGTGTTGACAGTGATTTGTTTTATGCAAAACGTAAAAAGAGAAATTAATAAAGGACAGGACCTTACTTATTAAGGAACCAGAATGTCAAATTCTTTCACTGATCATAATTTAACCGGGCAATCATGGGAAAATGAAAACATTTTTTGCCATGATCTGCCCTCCCAACCGCGGGCGGATATAGGTAAGGTTTTGGTAACGGGAGCTTCCGGATATATCGGCGGACGATTGGTTCCTGAACTATTGGCTCGTGGATACAGTCTTAAAGTCATGGTACGGGCTGCCTCGCCGATTTACAAGGAGCATTGGCCGGAAGCGAAAATTGTAGTGGCTGATGCGCTCAATGCCGAAAGCTTGAGGGCCGCCTTGGAAGGTGTGGATACCGCGTATTATCTGATTCACTCCCTGCTTTTGGGACCGAAAGAATTCGCCTCTGCAGACGTACAGGCAGCCAGGAACTTTCGAATGGTTGCAGAAGAGAAGAAGGTTAAACGAATTATTTATTTAGGAGGACTTGGCGATACCCACACCCAGCTCTCCACACATTTAGAAAGCCGTATTCAGGTGGCCCAAGAGTTGAAAAGGGGAAAAGTTCCCGTGACCATTTTACGGGCGGCAATCATCATTGGATCAGGAAGCGCTTCTTATGAAATTATTCAGAATCTGGTCAGAAAACTTCCCGTAATTCTGGTTCCGCGTTGGGCCAATACAAAATGCCAACCCATTGCCATCCGTGATGTAGTTAAATATCTGGTCGGTGTCTTAGAAATAAAAGAAGCGGCCGGAAAAGATTTTGATATCGGTGGTAATGATATTCTCAGCTATCAGGATATGTTAAGGATCAGAGCGGAATTAATGAATAAAAAGACTTTCTTTATTCCCTGCTTCATCTCCAATATCCGTTTTTATTCCTATATAGAAAGTCTTGTGACTCCTGTACCGGATTCCATCACCCGTTGTTTGATGGAAGGGTTGAAAAATGAAGTTATTTGTCAGGATAATTCGATAAAAGAAATTTTGCCGTTCCAGACCATAGGCTATAAAGAAGCCATAATAAGCGCGATGAACCGTGAAGAGCAGGATAATATCCATACTCGCTGGTCTGATGCTTATCCCCCTGCTTACGAATTGGCCATGAAACTTCATGAATGCGTAGGCGACCCTCAATACAGTGCTTCTTACTCACTGATTACCGAAAAGAAAGCGTCTTCACTTTTCCAATCCATTTGCCGGGTGGGCGGTAAAGGAGGATGGTTTGCCAATAACTGGATGTGGCGGCTGCGAGGGGCGATCGACCGGATTTTTCTTGGAGTAGGAACGTCCAGGGGCAGAAAAAGCCAGACTACTCTAAAAATTGATGATGTAATAGATTTTTGGCGCGCGGAAGATATTCAGCCGAACAAGCGCCTTCTCTTGCGAGCAGAGATGAAACTTCCCGGAAGAGCATGGCTGGAATTCAATATTAAGGATGAAACTGATAAAAGAAAGTTGTCCATCATTGCCCATTATTATACACATAATCTGTTGGGGAAAATATACTGGTATATATTCCTGCCGTTTCACCGGTTGATTTTCAATAATCTGATCGAGCAGATTGAAAAAAGGAGTTGAAAGAATACTTTTTTGATGCGCGGCAAATGCAGCTTTTTATAAAAGAAATAATCATCAAGGTTACATCTAATCTAGGACTCAAAAAGATTTTCCAAAACGAGTTTTTTATCCAGTCGTTTATTGGCTTCATTCAACTTTTCCTGGGCGGAGTAAACCGCAACCGCTTTGGATTTAGCTGCCTCCCCGAAATAGGTTTTCAATGATTCTTTCATCTTCTTCGGTGTTGCGGATAAAACATCATCTCGGAATTTCTGCCGCATTTCGTCTGTAGCCCCGCCAAAAAACCGTACCATCGCGACATAACCGCGGCCTGCCGGATCTATAGGTCTGTCGAGCATGCCGATGGTGCTGATGATGGCCTTTTCCAAATCGGCTGCGGCCATTTCTTTGCGGGAAAAAAAGTCCTGCGCGTGTTTATATATTTGCAGTGTTTCCGTAATATGCGGGTCGCGATAAGAAATAAACGAAAACAGTCCCAGCGACGGATCAAAGGAAGACATTCCACCGTAGGCACCGCCCTGCACCCGAATGTGTTTGTAAAGATAGCTGTTGGAGAGTTCTTTGGCTGCCAGCATCAGCATCGGGGAAACCGGATCATTATATGCAGGAGCTTTCATAACACGGGCAACATAGGATACTTGTGTGGGAACGACAATGCCTGCATAAACCGGCGCCAGCCGGGGCGGAGTTTGCGCCTGTCGGGCCGCCGGGGGAAACAGTTTCTGCAGAAGATGTAAAATATTTTCTTTAACCAGTTTTAAACCCTGATCTTCGGCCGTTATATTTACAAGCAGGTTTTCTTTGCTGAAGATTATTGACTTCAACAGTTGCAGTTTTTCGCGCAGGTCAATTTTTGCTGAATCAAAATTGTCTGCTTTGTGCTGAACAAATCTGAGTTGGGTGCGGCCGTGCCACTGCTCATCGCGATATGCGGGTAGGGTAAGCGCCGCTCCTGCCGCTCTTTTGGCAAAAATATGGCCGGACGGGATGATAGCGGATTGCAGATTATTTTTTCGCTCGGCGATTAAATCGCGCATTCTTGCTTCCTGATCCAAATCTCCGGCACACAGGATATCGCTGACAATATTGATCGCTTCCGGTAAATTACGGTAAAGCGCTTTAAAAGAAAAGATCATTTTCTGCCAGATTGCATTTGCATCAACGGAAAAGCCGGCCGCTAGGTCATAACCGAATCCCCCCATGGTGAGAGCGATACGCTTGTCCATTTCTTCATAAGTAAAACCTGCCGCTCCCATGCCGCTCATGATCTTGCCCAGAAGCGGCAGATAAAGTTGAAGCTCCTCGGGCACATGCGCAATATCAAAAGCGAGGTCAATATAAGCAATGCCGTTGGTAAAAATGTCATGATCGAGAGTCTGGACATCGGCCAGCATACTATTGCCTGAGGGAATTGTTTCCACCGCTTTCGGAATGTCTTCGATTTTTAGTTTTGGTATAGTCGCTGCAGCCTCCGGTGAATCTGCCTCCGACTGAAATATTTTGAGCTGTTGTTCCTGAGTGTTGATCTTTTGGAGTTCATCCGGGTAAAGTCCGGCTTTAAGCCCGGCCATTTTATCCAGAAAAATTTTTTCTTTTTTTTCACTGAAAGAAGGATCCGGCTCCATCACCGCGAGAAGGCGATGCCGATTATCCAATAGCCACTTTTTTGTCATCTTCTGGAATATCTGCGGATCGGTTGTCCAGCGCTGGCGGATATTCTCTATTTCCCGCGAAAAATCAAGACTGATTAACGGATCGCCATCATAGAGCCATGTCTGAAAAACAGTTCCCATGAGCGAAATACCAAAAGGATAAGAGCCGCGGAAAATTTCCTTGCCGTGAAATTCAACTTGGTGAAGGATGCCCTCTATCAAGTCTCGCTCAAATCCTTCTGTAACAATCTTTTGTAGTGTATCAAAAATGAGCTTTTCAATTTTTTGAATATCCGCGCTTTGCGCATTTCTCAGGCCGGCGCAGAACATTAGTTGTTTCAAATCAGACTCCATGCCGCTGACCGGTGTCAGATCTTCGCCCAGCCCGGAATCAATGAGCGCCTTGCGCAGAGGGCTGGCTGCGCTGCCGACAAGCAGCCCGGAAATAATTTCCAAAAAAAGCGCTGTTTCATAATCCTTATTTTCCGCCAACATCCAGGCAACATTAACCATTGTTTTGTGCTCTAGGGATTCTTCTTTCCCCACGGGATAGCTGCTTACCACCTGGCGAGGTGCAGTCAGGCGTGGCTGGCTTTTAATGGAGGAATCAACTTCCACTTTCCTGAAACCGGAGAGCATCTCTGAAAGAAAAATCAGATGCTCGGCAGTTTCTATATCTCCATAGATAAAAAACCGCGCATTGGATGGAGAATAATAAGTCCGGTGAAAATTCTTAAATTGCTCGTATGTAAGCTGGGGAATAACATCAGGGTCACCGCCGGAATCATAAGAGTAAATACTATCCGGGTAGAGGTTTTCCTGGATAGCTTTGTACATCAGAGAATCCGGAGAGGAGTAGGCTCCTTTCATTTCATTGTAAACGATACCGGAAATAGTCAGATCGCTTGTCAAATCGTCCGGCACAATAAATTCCAGGTGATGCCCTTCCTGAAAAAAAGTTTCTTTCAATAGACGCGGATGCAAAACCAGATCAGTATAGACACGCGCCAGATTGTAAAAATCAGCTTTGATCTGGCTAGCGACCGGATAAATGGTTTTGTCGGGGTAGGTGAAAGCATTGATGAAAGTCTGCAGTGTGGAGCGCATCAATTCCTTAAAGACGTCTTTGAGTGGATATTTTGCCGATCCCGCCAACACGGAATGTTCGAGAATATGCGACAGTCCGGTCGAATCCGAAGGTGGTGTACGAAAGCCGATGGCATATAAATTTTCCCGGTCCAATGAATGCAGATGCAGAACTTTAGCGCCGGTTTTTTCATGCTCGATCTCGTAGGCGGTGAGCCGCATGGCCGAGATTATTTCCACGCGCAGTACTTTAAATCCGTGCAATTTATTCCCGGCTTGCAGTGTCGGCTGGGGGAATTTTGATTGATCGGCCATATGAAAAATCCTTCATTGAATTACTTTTACAATAATAAAAGAATTAATCCGGAAAAAAGCAACGCTATAAATAAAAAAATAAAAACGGCTGGACATTTTTTCATCAAATGTTGTCGCCCTTATTTAGTTTTGCCCGAAGAGCCATTATTTCGGTTCTGGTGAAAACTGATTCTACATGATCAATGTGCTTAAGAATATTTTCCCGGCCGCCCTCCTCGCGGTCAATAAGTGTTATAACCCTGTCCACAATAAGCCCTGCTTCGTGAGCCTGTTCGATGGCAATTATGGTGGATCCGCCTGTCGTTATGACATCATCGATAATGACAACTTTTTCACCCGGTCTGATATTGCCTTCGATCGAGCTTTTCGTTCCGTGATCTTTAGCGTCTTTGCGGACAATAAATGATTTTATCGGTTTGCCTTTTTGATATGATATGACCGAAAGGGCATTCGCTATCGGATCGGCTCCTAGGGTGAGTCCTCCCGCTGCCGTAATTTCACTATCTTTAAGCAGGTTAAAAAGAAGCGTTCCGATGAGGTTCATGCCTTCGGGATCAAGCGTAGTCGGTTTGCAATTGAAGTAATAATTGCTTTTTTTCCCGGAAGCTAGAGTAAATGGGGGATTATCACTGTATTTAAAAGACCGCGCGATAATTATCTCACCCAGCCTTTCTTTCATTTTATTAATAGTCATTCTTTTTTTCTCTTTAATGGATTTAAATTTTACTTATGACCGAGAATTGTCATTATGCAATACAAATTTGATAGGCACTTCCACCCAAATTGTAAATGGTTTACCCGATTTCTTCGCCGGTTCGAATTTCCAAGGTTTTACACCCTCCAGTGCCGATTGGTCCAAGACGGCATAGCCGGATGATTTACGAATTTTCATATTCCCCACGCGGCCATTAGGTAAAATTTCCGCGGTCACTAAAACAACTCCTTCATAACCGCGGACGCGTGCTATTTCCGGATACACCGGCGGCATATTTTCCCTGTACAGAGGATAAGCAGTTAAAGCGCCGGTTCTGGATATATCTCCTGTGGCTTGATTTGCGCCAGGTTCGTTTGTATTGGCAGACTGTTCTTTGGTTGCCCCTGTATTGTATCCTCCGTAGCTCGCTAATTTAATAGGGTGGGCCGATTCCGTTGCGGCAAGTACTGACGCAGTCCTCGGCTGGGAGGTTTGTTCTTTCGGCTCTGAGGAGTTTATAACCAGTCTTTTTTCTTTAAGCGCCAGTTGATGAGGTATGGTTTTTTGAACGGTAATGCCGTTGTTTTTAGGGTTCAGCGAAGCCCAAACAAAATTTAATCCGCTTAAACGGGGGGCGGAGATTGGATCACTTAACGGACTAAAGACTAAAAGCGTTACCGCGCCGGCGTGAATGAGCAGTGAAAAGCAGACCGCCGATATCATTTTTTGTATTTTCTTTTCCCGGTTGATTAATTCCACCTGGCAAAAGCCTCTATCTTTTAATTAATTTTTCAACTACTTTAACAGCTTCTACACCGTCCTTCGCAAAAGACGCGCCGATGGACTGAGCATAAGTTTCGGTAACAACTGCGCCGCCGATTAGAAAGTCTTCTTTTACTCCGTGTTTCCGGGCCAGCGTAATTACCTCCTTCATGTTCACCATCGTTGTTGTCATCAACGCGGAAAGGCCGATCACATCCGGCTTTTCCTTTTTTGCAGCGGCAATTATCGTTTCCGCGGCGATATCTTTACCCAAATCAATAACATAATAGCCATAGTTTTTTAAAAGAAGCGCAACAATATTTTTCCCTATATCGTGAATATCACCCTTTACAGTTGCCAGTATTATTTTGCCTTTATCTCCGGCAGCGGTTTTCTTTAATTGCGGTTCCAAATAATTGAGCGCTTTTTTCATTGTTTCCGCTGCGGCCATAAGTTGCGGCAAAAAATAAACCTTCTTTTCGTATAAATCGCCTACTTTGACTATTGCGGGAATCATAACCTTATCGACTAATTCGAGGGCTGAACATTCTGAAGATAAAGCGGATTTGATTAAAAGAACTATATTTTCCCGATTCCCTTCCATAATCGCGCTGGTTATTTTTTCCTGTGGCGTAAGAATTGTTTTTGCGGCAATACTGGAATCAACGCCGGCCTGTGTCGAAAAATGGTTGATAAAAATCTGCGCGCTTTTATCTTTCGCTGTAAGAACATCCCCCGCTTTGATTACATTCATTATTTCCGTACTAGCCGGATTGGCAATGGCCATAGTCAAACCGCATAATTGCGCCATCGCCAGAAAGCCTGCGTTAAGCCAGGGACGTCCGGGCATCCCGAAAGAAACATTCGAGAGTCCCAAAATGGTTTTACACTTAAAGCTCTCCGCACACCAACTAAGAGTCTTTAAAGTTTCTTTGGCGGCTTGGGGATCGGAAGCGACGGCGATGACAAGACCATCCACAACAAAATCATCTTTGGTAAAGCCATATTTTTTCGCTACCTGAAAGATGTGCTTGATGATGCTCTGGCGCTTTTTGGCAGTATGCGGTATTTCACCGTCGGTCAAAGGCAGAAGAATGAACATGGCGCCGTATTTAGCAGCCAGCGGCAGAAGTCTTTTTATTTTTTCTTTTTCACCGGAGATGGAGTTGATCAGCATCCGACCGGGATAAATCCTGAGAGCAGCTTCGATGGCTTCTATCCTGGAAGAATCTATTACCAGAGGTAATTTGGATACTGTCGTCAAAAGACTTATTGCCTTCTTGATTGTTTCAACTTCATCGATACCGGGCTGGCCGACGTTCACATCTAGCAGACTTGCACCTTGCTTTTCCTGCTCCAGAGCCATCTGGCGAAGGATGGATGTTTTTCCTTCGGAGAGCTCTTGCTGTAATGATTTCTTTCCCGTAGGATTAATCCGTTCTCCGACTATAAAAAGAGGTTGATTCTTGCCGAAGTGCAAAAATCCACGCGCAGAGCTCAGCGCGGCAATTGACTTCCTCCGCGGCGCTTTGGGTTTGGTCTTTGCCGTTATTTGGGCGAGTTTTTTAATATGTGCCGGTGTTGTCCCGCAACAGCCGCCTAACATATTAGCTCCTGCCGCCGCGAGTTTTCGGCCAAAAGAGGCAAAAGTCCCAGCATCCATGTCAAATATCGTTTTGCCGTCTTCGAGGCGAGGAACCCCGGCGTTAGGTTTAGCCACCAGCGGCACTGTTGCATAAGGCTTCATAGCCGCAATGAATTCCACCATTTTTTCGGGTCCAGTAGAACAATTGCAGCCCACGGCATCCGCACCGAGGCTTTGAAGAGTGATGAGCGCGCTTACCGGATCGGTGCCGTTTAGCGTATGACCATCTTTTTCGTAGGTCATGGAAGCGATGGTAAAAATATCGTTAATTTCTTTTACGGCCAGTAAAGCCGCCCGTGCTTCCTGAATATCTATCATCGTTTCAATGACGATAAGATCACATCCCCCTTCAATCAAACCGAGAGCTTGCTCCTGAAAAGTATTCACGGCTTCTTCAAAGGAAAGCGGGCCGAAAGGTTTGATAAAAAGACCGGTCGGGCCAATATCGCCGGCAACGAGTGCTTTGTTACCGACAGTTTGTTTAGCCAGGCGCGCCAGTTGACAATTAATCTGCCGGATATTATCCCTAGAGCCATATTGATCGAGTTTAAAGCGATTGGCGCCAAAAGTGCAGGTATAAATTATTTGCGCTCCCGATTGCAGATAAGAGGTGTGAATATCCTTAATAATGTTCTGGTTTTCTAAACACCACAGCTCAGGAGAAACTCCTGCTGGCATCCCCTTTTTTTGCAGTTCGGTGCCGGTAGCGCCATCCAAAATTATAATTTTTCTCGTCAAGAGGTTTTTAATTTTGTTGTTTATCATTAGAATGTTTCCCGAAACTTAGGTGTTTCTTTGTCTTTGAGCATGTTCTTATATCATCTTTGAAACAAGAAGTGTGATTTTTTTCCAAGGGTAATAACAGCTCCTCGTTTTAACCGTAAATGCCGCTCACCGCGGTGACGGATTTTTCTGGAAGCAGTATAAATTCGTCAGTGATGGTTACGCCAATTTTTTCCATTTGGAGTTTTTGATAAATTATTTTTTGATTTTTCAGATCAAAGTCGGCATAGCCTGCGGAAAAACGCCGCGGCAAAAGAGTTTTTCTTTCGCGGCGGACTTGTTGATTTAGATAATCCATAATCCAATCCAGCCCTGCATCGACTATTTCGCTGGCTGTGGCGTCGTAAACCACAGCGACGGCCAGATTATCCTGATTCGTTTTTTCTTTAATTGCCTCCATAATGGAGATGCCGGCAGTGGCGCCCATGAGCGCGGCTTCTTTACAGTTGGAGAGGAATGAGGATAATTTTTTGCTGTCAAAGATCAAATTACCGGCCAAAAATATTTTCTTTCCATCATTTTTATCAATGGGAGTCCGCAGTAAAGATCCCTGCAGTGAAATAATCGATACGGCTTCGTCAATGAAGCCGTCGGTTTCTTTTCGCTGGTTTACTGGAATTTGGGTGGTTCTTTTTTTAAAGCCAAGACGCCGGTATATTTTTGCGCGAGGAGGATCAATTACTATCTTTTCAAAAAAAACGATAGATTCCATCCTTTTTATCCTCACAAGGCTTTGCTTACAAACGGCGATATTTTATTTCTTAACGTGCCCATCAATTTAAAAGTTTATGCAGGTTTTTTACAACACTGTCGCCCATTTTTTCGGTGCCGATGAGTTTCTTATCTTGCTGATAAATATCCTGCGTCCGGAAGCCCTCTTTTAAGGTTTCCGTAACGGCCTTTTCGACTAAAATGGCTTCCTGCGGCATCATTAGCGAATAGCGCAACATCATCGCCACTGAAAGAATCATAGCTAATGGATTGGCGATATTTTTCCCAGCTATATCCGGTGCTGAACCGTGAATGGGCTCATATAAAGCTGTATCTTTGCCCAGAGAAGCTGAAGGAAGCATACCGATGGAACCGGTCAGCATGGCGGCCGCGTCGCTTAATATGTCGCCAAACAAATTGGTCGTAACAATTACGTCGAACTGCGCCGGATTGCGAATAAGTTGCATGGCGCAGTTATCAACGTACATGTGCTTTAAAGTCACTTCGGGATAGTCGCGGCCGACTTCCGTAACTACAGAGCGCCAGAGCTCGGTGCTTTCGAGAACATTGGCTTTATCCACGGAAACAAGATTTTTTCTTCGCTCCTGGGCGATTTCAAAAGCCCGGACGGCAATCCTCTTGATTTCATCTTCGGTATAAACCATGGTATTGATGCCTGTACGTTTGCCGTCTTTCCCTCGCGACATGCCTCGCGGCTGACCGAAATAAATATCACCGGTCAATTCGCGGACAATCATAATATCAATGCCCTGGATAATACTTTTCTTCAAAGGAGAGGCATCTAAAAGCTCGTCAAAGGCGACAACCGGCCGCAAATTGGCAAAAAGTCCTAGTTTTTCCCGTAATCCTAAAAGCGCCCTTTCCGGTCTTAAGCTATAATCCAGAGTCTCCCACTTAGGGCCGCCTACGGCTCCGAGCAAAACCGCATCGCAGTGCAGCGCCAAGTCAAGACTCTGTTGCGGCAGAGGAATGCCCATAAGATCAAAGGCGCTGCCGCCGATATATCCTTCTGTAAGTATAAGATTAATATTTCTTTTAGCGGAGATAAATCTCAAAATTTTTAAAGCTTCTTTTATTATTTCCGGGCCGACTCCGTCACCGGCAAAAACGGCTATTTTAAAATCTTTTTGTTTCATTGTTGAAACTCCAATTCCGAAAGCGCAGCGCAGCGGAATTGCTAAGTTGAACAATCCCGCGAAGCGGAGGGTATGATACCCAGCAGCTTGCTGTAAAATGTTTTCAAAGCTTGTTTTGGTTTCATACCCGTGATTCTTTCCTCTTCTTCCCAATATGCTTCATCAAACCGCCGTCGGAAATTAATTGCTCCATGAAGGGAGGAATTGAATTGCTGCTGAATATTTTATTTCCCTTGGTAACGGTGATAATTCCTTTGGCGCTATCCAGAGATATTTCATCTCCATCCTGAATCGCGTCTCCAAGTTCGCGGGATTCAAAAATCGGCAGACCCATATTGAAAGAGTTGCGATAAAAAATACGGGCAAAGCTTTTGGCCACCACACAGGAAACGCCCGCCGTTTTAATGGCGATGGGCGCATGTTCGCGTGAGGAACCGCAGCCGAAGTTTTCTCCGCCGACAATTATATCTCCGGGCTTCATTTTGGTGATAAAGGCGGGATCGGCATCTTCCATGCAGTGTTTGGCCAGCTCCTGCGGATCAGAAGTTGTAAGATAGCGCGCGGGAATGATGGCATCGGTGTCGATATTATCGCCGAATTTCCACACTCTTCCTTTTAGTATCATTTTTTTAAAAATCCTCTTTTAATGAGACCTAAGCTTCAGAAACAGAGTGCACTGAAGCTTGTTGGTCGAATTATCCCACTTGCGAAGCTAAGTGGGACTGTATGCCCTTGGTTACAATTCGTCGGGTGAAGCAATCCTGCCCAGTACAGCAGAGGCAGCCGCGACAGCGGGGCTGGCCAGGTAGACTTCGCTTTGGGGATGGCCCATACGGCCGACAAAGTTACGGTTTGTTGTCGCCACAGCTCGTTCGCCTTCAGCCAGAATTCCCAGATGCCCTCCCAGACACGCGCCGCAGGAAGGCGGGCTGATGACCGCATCGGCATTCATAAAGATTTCGATAAGCCCTTCCTTTATTGCTTGCTTATATATGTCCGGAGTTGCCGGGACAACGATTAACCTTACCGTTGACGCCGCTTTACGTTTTTTCAGAATAGCGGCGGCAATTCTTAAATCTTCAATCCGTCCGTTGGTGCAGGAACCAATTAGCGCCTGATCTATTTTGATATTCCTCGCTTTACTTACGCCTTTAACATTAGATGGTAAATGGGGGAAAGCAACCTGTGGTTCCAGTTTTCCAGCGTCAATTTCAATAGTATCTGAATAGACAGCGTCAGCATCGGAAGAATAAAATTTATAAGGCCGTTTTGCCCGCGGCTCCACGTACTCTTTAGTGATCGCATCGGGAGTGAAAATGCCGTTTTTGGCTCCGGCTTCAATGGCCATATTGGCCATAGAGAGTCTGTCAGCCATCGGCAATTTACCGATTGTTTCACCGGCAAATTCCATTGCTTTGTAAAGAGCTCCGTCCACACCGATGCGTCCGATGATGTTCAAAATCAAATCTTTTCCCGAAACCCATTTGGGCATTTTACCCTTAATTATAAATTTCATCGACTGCGGCACTTTGAACCAGAGTTCGCCGGTGAGCATAACGGCGGCCAGATCCGTACTGCCGACACCGGTGGCAAAAGCGCCCAGTGCGCCATAAGTGCAGGTGTGGCTATCCGCACCAATGACTAAATCTCCGGGGAGCACGATACCTTTCTCCGGCAACAGCGCGTGTTCGATGCCTACTTGTCCGCCTTCGTAAAAATGAGTTACTTGCTGCTCCATGGCGAATTCATGGACAAACTTGCACTGCTGGGCGGAATCAATATCTTTATTCGGCGTGAAATGATCCAGAACAAGGACGACCTTATTTTTATCAAAAACTTTTTTCCCGCCCGCTTTCTGGAATTCCTTGATGGCAATGGGCGCGGTAATATCGTTGCCCAAAGCTATATCCACTTTAGCGTTAATTAACTGACCTGCACGGATTTCTTTCAGGTCTGTATGCGCCATTAATATTTTTTCTGTTATGGTATTACCCATCTTTTCTCCTCGATTATTCAGGAAAAGGAAACTGTCCTTATCTTATTTTTTATGTTTATTCAACTTTAACCTTTTTAGTATTTTCCTTTAAAAATTCCAGCCTGTTGAGAGCGTTAATGTATGCTTTGGCCGAAGCAACGATAACATCCGGGTGCGCGCCGCGGCCGACAACTGAATGGCCGTTGTATTTAAGCTGGACGGTCACTTCACCCTGCGCGTCAGAGCCGCCGGTTATGGCGTTAACCGCGTATTTCATGAGCGGATAATTGGTTTTGGTGATGTTGCGAATCGCCGCGAAGGTCGCGTCCACCGGCCCGTTGCCGAATCCCGCTTCCCGCACAACGTTTTTGCCTACCTGCATTTCCATGGTCGCTGTGGGAATGGCGACATTGCCGCTCACCACATTAAGGTACACTAGATTGTATTTATCTTCGCCCCGGTAAATTTCCTCGGAAAGAATCGCTTCCAGGTCTTCGTCATAAATATCTTTTTTGACATCCGCCAGGTCCTTTATGCGTGCCGCGACTTTGGTGATTTGCTCATCATTCAGGTCGTAGCCCATTTTTTTCAAGTGGTGGAATATGGCATTGCGCCCGGAATGCTTGCCCAGCACAATGTGTGTATCGCTGATGCCGACAGACTGCGGCGTCATGATCTCATAAGTGATTTTTTCCTTAATCAGTCCGTCCTGATGAATGCCGGATTCATGCGCGAAAGCATTGGCGCCGACGATAGCCTTGTTGGGTTGAACCGGTATACCGGTAATTTGTGTCAAAAGGCGCGATGTCTTGTAAATCTGGTCGGTATTGATTTTTGTATAAAGACCATAAAGGTCTTTGCGCGTTTGCAGAGCCATGACTATTTCTTCCATCGCTGTGTTGCCCGCCCGTTCGCCGATGCCGTTGATCGTGCATTCGACCTGCCTTGCCCCCTGTTTGATAGCGGCCAGCGAATTGGCTACGGCCAGACCCAAATCGTTATGACAATGGACGGCCACAATCGTGTCGCCCATGTTCTTGACGTTGGCATAAAGATAGGCGATCAGATCGCCGAATTCATCCGGAATGGCGTAGCCGACAGTATCGGGAATGTTGACTGTGCAAGCTCCCGCGTCAATGACTGCCGAGACCATTTCGACCAGATAGTCCTTATCCGAACGCGTAGCGTCCATTGGCGAAAATTCGATATTTTCCGTGTAAGAGCGCGCCAGTTTAACAGCGGCGACAGCTTCTTTGAGGACCTCTTCGCGGCTCTTTTTGAGCTGATACTTCAAATGAATATCCGACGAGGAAATAAAAGTATGGATGCGGGGATGAGCCGCGCCTTTGATGGCTTGCCAGGCACGGTCAATATCGAGCTTGTTGGCGCGAGCCAGTCCCGCCACCTGCGATTTTTTGATCTCTTTGGCGATTTGCCTTACCGCGTCAAAATCTCCCTCGGACGCGATGGGGAATCCCGCCTCGATTATATCGACGCCTAGTTTTTCGAGCTGCCGGGCAAGGATCAATTTTTCTTCCGTGTTCATGCTGTAGCCCGGTGATTGTTCACCATCTCTCAATGTCGTATCGAAAATATAGACTCTGTTCTTTTCCTTCTTCATATTTTTCCTCCTTAATGAAACTCAGATATTATAAAACTTTCTTAAGCTGCTTAGTATTAAACTCATTTATCCCGATATGCTGCGCTATCGGGATTCGTTCAACTTATAATTTTTACTTCGCTGTCGCTTGTAAAAATTTAGTTTCACGAACAAAAAAAGGCCGTGGGCTTTTGCGCCCACGGCCTTTTAGGTAATCAGTTATTTTTATAGTTCTAGTGACGACCTAAAAACGATGAGCGGTGAGCCCTAAGTAAAAGGCGCAGCAAAGCGAGACCCAAAAGCAGGGGTAGAATGTTGATTGCTAAATTCTGATTTCTCGCTATGTCCGACATCGTTTTTATTGCCTTCATTTTAAAAAGTTGTAACATCCTAATGCAAAAATTAAATATTGTCAAAATATTTTTTTAATACGGTAAAAAATGTCTTATTGGTGAAAGACGATGTTGCCCCAAAATCCTTTTCGCTGCCGGAAAGTGTTTTGGGTAAATCTAAGGCTTGCTTCAGGCGCTTACAAAACTCGCCTTCGGCTCAAACACTTGTAATCGCTTATCTTACGCTTCGCCAAGATTCATTAGCCAAAACACTCTCAAGGCAGCTCAAACGGATATTTTTTGGGCAACGGGTATCTATTCATCAGATTTTATGTAATATTTAGCTTGAATAAGAAAATTTACTACGCTATATTTTTTATGAAAAAGTTGGAAAAAGAGAAGTCCGTATATTAATTGTTTGGGCATAATAAAAAATGACTTAAGGTGCATTTTGAAATTCAATCAGCGATTTGATATTGAAATTGGCTTAGATGAAACAAAAAAACGGTTTGTGAATAGAGCCTACAATAATGTATTTAATAATTTCTTTTACAGTCTTTCAGATAATGAACGCTTTCGCATCCACCGGGATATCGTATCTGCCCTTGGTGATAAGTATTCATATAATAAAAATCTTGCCGAACAAATTGGTGATGATTTTTATCGAAATCTGCAGGCACTCGAAACATTCTACCAAACTTCAAATTACCGTCAAAGTGCCGTCGAGGAGCTTATCAAGTTGATACTAAGCGAATCTGAAGTCGATTTGGGGGTGCGATGGGTCAACGGTAGGTTTATTAAATCGGGCGCAGAATTATTTGATGAGAAATTGGTTAATGACATTTTGCATTGGCTCCGAGAAAAAAAATACTTATCTGTAATTAAACCATTTGAGAAAGGGCTTGGTCATCTTCTCTATTCTGAAAAAAGACCAGAACTTCTCTCAGATGTAATTACGGATATGTATGAAGCCCTTGAGGCTTTATCAAAAATAATTGCTGAGCGTCCAAACAAGGATTTATCAGCTAATCGGGACTTATTTATCTCCAAAGTTAATGCGTCAAAAGAATATAAGAAGATTCTGGCTGAGTATATAATTTATGCGAATGAATTTAGACATGCCCAAGAAGAAGGTATGAATAAACCCGCTATATCACCGCGTGAGGCTGAATCTTTTGTATATCTAACAGGGCTTTTTATTCGTTTAGCAATTCAATGAAAATGAAACGCCAACATTTCACCCATGCAGCCAGCTCAGATTTCACGCCTATCTATAAGATTTTTTAAAAATTTACTTGACAAAAACAGTTATAAAAATTAGATTCGACAATTCGCTTGAGGGCGTAGTTGTGTCTTTTTGTGTTTAAAGGCATAAGGGCTTAATATATAAAGATAATTAAGGTGGGATTTGCTGGCGTAGCTCAATCGGTAGAGCAGCTGATTTGTAATCAGCAGGTTGCGGGTTCGAGTCCCATCGCCAGCTCCAGTTTGGCTATTATATACTGGAGGGGTTCCCGAGCGGCCAAAGGGAGCAGACTGTAAATCTGCCGGCGGAGCCTACGGAGGTTCGAATCCTCCCCCCTCCACCAAGGATTTTTTGAAGCTGGAATAAGCGGGAGTAGCTCAGTGGCTAGAGCGTCAGCCTTCCAAGCTGAGGGTCGCGGGTTCGAATCCCGTTTCCCGCTCCAAGTATTTTATAAAATACGGGCAAAAGTCTAAGAGATTGCGCCCACGTAGCTCAGTTGGTAGAGCACATCCTTGGTAAGGATGAGGTCACCAGTTCAATCCTGGTCGTGGGCTCCAGTTAAGGAGTGTTATGAGGAGTAATATTATATTGGCTTGTACGGAATGTAAGCAAAGGAATTACGTTACGACAAAAAATAAGCGCACCATCCAGAACCGTCTGGAGATGAAAAAATACTGCAAGTTTTGCCGGGGGCATAAACTGCATAGGGAAACCAAATAGGTGACATGGGCATAGGCCAGTAGCTCTAATGGATAGAGCGCCGGACTCCAAATCCGGATGCTGGGGGTTCAAGTCCCTCCTGGCCTGCCATTTCTTTTGGCGTAAGGATTTTAAAATATGGAACAGATCAAAAGAATATTTCAAAAAGTAATGCAATTTCTCAGCGAAGCTAAGACGGAGCTGAAGAAAGTTACCTGGCCTAGCCCTAAGCAGACGTTGGCTTCTACTTCGGTTGTTATTATTATCGTTTTTATTGTAGCGATTTATCTTGGTATAGTTGATTATGTTCTTGCTAAACTCGTGAAACTAATTTTAGGTTAGCAAAATGGCTTTTAAATGGTACGTTGTTCACACATATTCCGGATACGAAAACAAAGTAAAAACGAGCCTGCAGGAAAGAATTGAGCTGGATGGCGCACAGGAGTATTTTTCGGATATTCTTATTCCTGAGGAAGATGTCGTGGAATTGATTGCGGGAGAAAAGAAAACTTCCAAGCGCAAGTTTTTCCCCGGCTATATACTTGTCCGGATGGAAATGAGCGATGAAACCTGGCACATTGTGAAAAACACGCCTAAAGTAACCGGTTTTATCGGCAGTAAGGACAAACCTTCGCCTATATCGGACAAGGATGTAGAAAATTTAAAAATCAGGATTGACGAGGGAACTTTAAAGCCCAAGCCTAAATTTAAATTCGATGTCGGTGATCATGTTAAAATCATCGATGGGCCGTTTACTAATTTTGACGGAGTTATTGATGAAGTAAAGCCGGAAAAAAGCAAGCTCAGGGTTATCGTGAGCATTTTTGGCCGGCCGACGCCGGTAGAATTGGATTTCATTCAGGTAACGCAAGGTTAATACTTCATAATACAGCTAAACGATACTTAAAAAATTTATCGATCAAGGTGATCAATATGGCAAAAAAAGTTATTGCAAACATAAAATTACAGATAAAGGCAGGCAAGGCGACTCCTTCGCCGCCGATAGGTCCGGCGTTGGGACAGCATGGCGTCAACATTATGGAATTTTGCAAGGCGTACAATGCGATGACACAAAATCAAGAGGGAATGATTATTCCAGTCGTGATTACCGTTTACGCAGATAGGTCCTTTACATTTATAACCAAAACGCCGCCGGCATCCGTGCTGCTCAAGCAAGCGGCCAAAATTGCCAAAGGCGCCAATGATCCCAAAAGAGAAAAAGTGGGTACGGTTACAGCTAAGCAAGTACAGGAAATTGCCGAGTTGAAATTTAACGATTTAAATGCCGTGAATATTGAAGGCGCTATAAAGATAATCGCCGGTACGGCCAGGTCAATGGGAATAGAAATTGCGGGTTAATAAAGACGAGGTTTTATCATGTTAAGAAAAGGCAAACGCATATTAGCAGCAAAAGCAAAAGTTGGCACGAATAAGCGCTACACACTTAAAGAGGCCGCGGAAATGGTTGTAGCGATGCCTGCTCCCAAATTTGACGAAACGGTTGATCTTGCTGTTCGTTTGGGTGTCAATCCCGCGCATGCCGATCAAATGGTTCGGGGCAGTGTGGTTTTACCCAACGGTTTGGGCAAGTCGGTACGCGTTTTAGTATTCGCCAAGGGCGAAAAGGAAAAAGAAGCTTTGGAAGCCGGCGCGGATTTAATCGGCAATGATGAGATTATTGAAAAAATCAAAGGCGGATGGCTGGAGTTTGACCGGGTGATCGCCACGCCGGATATGATGGGTTCCGTGGGGAAGATCGGCAAGATTTTAGGCCCGCGCGGTTTGATGCCCAATCCCAAGGTAGGAACTGTAACCTTTGAAGTGGCCAATGCGGTAAAAGAACTGAAAACGGGTAAAGTCGAATTCCGCGTGGAAAAAGCCGGAATCATTCATTCTCCCGTGGGCAAAGTTTCCTTCGGCGCCGAAAAATTGAGCGAAAACGCAAGCGCCTTATTGGAGACAATTATCAAATTAAAACCGGCATCTAGTAAGGGAATTTATATTAAGAGTATTTCTCTCTCCAGCACAATGGGTGCGGGTGTGAGAATCGATCCTCTAGATTTTAAGATTGCTTAATAAAAGAGGAGTTAATCGTTTTAGTAAAAAGGTCGAAGACAGCAGGTACAGAAGTTTAAACGTAAAGCGGCCTGCCGAGACCGAGACTCGTAAGTAAAACATTTTTTAAAACGAGAATCGGAGTTAGGTAAAAAATGGCGTTTTGTTCTGTATGTGGCTATATTCTCCGGCCTCAGGCAACTAAATTATTTTTGGAAAGGAGGCTGATAAATTGGATCGGAGAACGAAAGAGCAAATAGTATCCGAACTGCACGAGAAACTTAAAGAAGCCAGACTAGGCGTTTTGACCAGTTTCAGCGGGATGAGCGTCAAGAAGATGGAAGCTTTGAGAAATGCGTTACGCAAGTCCAACTCTGAAGTGAAGGTTGTAAAAAACACTCTTTTGGGAATTGCCTCAAAAGAAACAGGCTTCAGTGTTCTTGCCGACCAGTTCCAATGGCCCATTGCCGTTGTGTTAAGCTATAAAGATCCGGTGGAACCGACAAAAGTTCTAATTGATTTTGCCAAAAAAAATCCGGAACTGGAAATAAAAATCGGTGCGCTGGATGGCAAGATTTTAACCAAGGGCGATCTTAACATCTTGGCGGAATTACCCAGCAGGGATGTCCTTTTGGGTAAGTTAGTTTCGGTTATGGCGGCAGTGCCGACAGCATTCGTGACGGTTTTAAGTAGTGTCCCGAGAAACTTTGTGCAAGTGCTCAGTGCCTACTGTGATAAGAAAAAAACTTTAAACTAATAAAACATACAGAAAAGAGGATAGAAAAAATGTCAGGTAAAATTACTAAAGATGACGTCGTAAAATTTATTGAAGAAATGACCGTGCTGGAACTTTCTGCTCTGGTGAAAGAATTAGAAGAAAAGTTTGGCGTTTCTGCTGCTGCCCCAATGATGGCGGCGATGGCCGTTCCGGGTGGAGCTCCGGTAGCCGCAGCGGCTGAAGAGAAAACAGAATTCAACGCCATCCTCACCGGTTTTGGCGCGGAAAAAATTCAGGTAATAAAAGTCGTGAGGGCGATTACCGGATTAGGACTCAAGGAAGCAAAAGACTTGGTGGAAGGAATACCCAAGCCTATCAAGGAAGGCATTTCCAAAGATGAAGCCGCCGATATTAAGAAGAAAATTGAAGAAGTTGGTGGAACCGTCGAGATTAAATAGCTTAATCTCTAACAAATATTTTATTTAAAGGATGCTATGGACAAATTTAGAAAAAATTTTGGCCGGGTAAAAAAGATACTGGATATTCCCAATTTAATTGAAATCCAGACAACATCTTACGAGAAATTTCTCCAAAAGGATTTGGCGCCCGCGAAGAGGCGCAATGTTGGCCTGCAGGGCGCTTTTAAGAGCGTTTTCCCCATTTCGGATTTTAGCGGGAAATGTTCTTTGGAGTTTGTCAGCTATAAAATTGGCGATGTCCGGTATGACATAAAAGAGTGTCTCCAAAAAGGCATGACCTATGCCGCTCCTTTGAAAATTGTTGTGAGGCTGGTCGTATTTGATACTGACCGTATTGCCGACGCCAAAATCGGCAGGGAAGCAACCGAGACAAAGCCTATACGCGACATCAAGGAACAAGAAATATACTTCGGCGAAATTCCGCTGATGACTGAAAACGGCACTTTTATAGTTAACGGTACGGAGCGGGTTATTGTCAGCCAGCTTCACCGTTCGCCCGGCATCTTCTTTGATCATGACAAAGGGAAAACCGTGGCCAGCGGCAAACTGATTTATTCGGCGCGAGTTATTCCTATCAGAGGTTCTTGGCTGGATTTGGAATTTGATTCTAAGGATCTTCTATATGTGAGGATTGATCGCCGCCGAAAAATGCCAATAACTATTTTGCTCAAAGCGATGGGCAATTCAACGGAATTTATTCTCAATTATTTTTACAGCATCGAAAAAGTTACAATTGAAGGTGAAAAGCTATATTTTACCGCTGATGATACGCTTGCCGGTCAAAAAGCCCCTGAAGATATCAAAGATCCAAAAAGCGGGGAAGTGATAATCAAGAAGGGGCGTAAACTGACCAAACCTCTTTTGAAAAGGGTATTGGATGCCAGCGTTAAGCGCATTGCCATCAAGGAAACCGATCTTGCCGGAAAGATTCTTTCTTCGGATGTTCGTGATCCCAAAACGGGTGAAATTATCTTCCATTGCAATGAAGAATTGCCCTTAAATGGTTTGGAAACAGCCAGACAGAAGGGTATAAATGAGTTAAACTTCATTTATCTCGATGAAGATCTGGATAATGCCGCTATTCGGGATACCTTGTTGATGGATAAAATCGATACCTCTGAAGATGCCGTATTGGAAATATATCGCCGATTGCGTCCAAGCAATCCTCCTACGCCGGAAACGGCAGCTAAATTTTTTCGAAGCCTGTTTTTTGAACCGGAAACTTACGATCTTTCGGATGTGGGCCGGGCAAAGATGAATTACAAATTGCATTTGAATGTGCCGACTGACGTGACAGTGTTACGCAATGAAGATATTTTGTCCGCGGTTAAATATTTGATCGCTTTGAAAAATGGTGCCGGTGATTGCAGTGTAGATGATATCGACCATTTAGGTAACCGCAGAGTAAGGTCTGTCGGAGAACTTATTGAAAATCAATATCGCATCGGTTTAGTGCGCATGGAGCGGGCAATCAAAGAAAAAATGAGCCTGCAGGATATTGAAACAATGATGCCGCATGACCTGATTAACGCCAAGCCTGTATCAGCCGTTGTTAATGAATTTTTCGGTTCGAGCCAGCTTTCTCAGTTTATGGATCAGACCAATCCTCTTTCTGAAATTACGCATAAAAGACGCCTGTCCGCATTGGGGCCTGGCGGTTTAACGCGTGAAAGGGCCGGATTTGAAGTTCGCGACGTCCATCCTACACATTATGGCCGCATCTGCCCCATAGAAACTCCGGAAGGACCTAATATAGGTTTGATTGTGTCTCTCAGCACTTACGCCCGGGTTAACGAATTTGGTTTTATTGAGACACCTTATAAGATAGTGGAAAATGGCAAAGTATTGAACGATGTCCGTTTTATGACGGCAATTGAAGAAGAGAACCAGATCATCGCGCCGGCTGATCGTCCCTTGGACAAGCATGGTAAGTTTGTCGAGGAATTAATCTCCGTTAGAAAAGGGGGCGATTTTATTTCTGTTGTGCCGGAAGAACTTAAAATGATGGACGTTTCTCCCAACCAACTTGTCAGTGTAGCGGCGGCATTAATTCCCTTCCTGGAACATGATGATGCTAACCGTGCGCTCATGGGATCCAATATGCAAAGGCAAGCTGTCCCGCTGATGTGCCCGGAAATGCCGATAGTGGGCACCGGTATGGAATCGGTTGTTGCGCGTGATTCCGGAGCGGTACTTGTAGCCAAAAGAGCGGGACATATAGAAACCGTTGATGCTTCCCGGATTGTTATTCGCGCCGACCATCCCGAAGAGGATGGCATTGATAGCGGCGTTGATATTTATCCTTTAGCTAAATACCAGCGCTCTAATCAGGATACATGTTTTAATCAGAAGCCGATAGTTAATATCGGTGAACGAATCAATAAAAAAGATATATTAGCCGATGGGCCGGCAACCGATGACGGCGAGTTAGCGCTAGGCAGGAATGTTATGGTTGCCTTCATGTCCTGGGGCGGTTACAATTATGAAGACTCCATCTTGGTTAGTGAAAGAATAGTCAAAGAGGATATTTTCACCTCGATTCATATCGAGGAATTTGAAGCTATGGCCCGCGATACCAAGCTGGGCAAAGAAGAAATTACCCGAGACATTCCCAATGTTGGTGAAGAAGCGCTGAGAAACTTAGATGAAAGCGGCATTATTCGCATTGGCGTTTCAGTCAAGCCCGGAGATATCCTTGTCGGCAAGATTACCCCCAAAGGAGAGACCCAGCTTTCTGCTGAAGAAAAACTCTTGCGGGCAATATTCGGGGAAAAGGCCAGCGATGTGCGTGATACATCTTTACGCGTGCCTCCCGGCGTTGAAGGTACGGTTATTGATGCAAAAATATTTACAAGGAAAGGCACGGACAGAGACTTGCGATCTCAAGCCATCGAAGCCGACGCCATCGAACAATTAACTAAAGATAGAGATGATGAAATTCGCATTCTTAGCGAAACAATAAAAAAAGATGTGGCGAAACTTGTTAACGGAAAAACTATCTCCACAAAGATTGTCGATGCCAAAAAGAAAACTCTTTTAAAAAAGGGTGACAAGATCACCAAAGACATTTTGAATGATCTTCCCTTCAGTTACTGGAAAGATATTACTATTGCCGAAAGCGACGGCACCGAGGAAAAGTTAACCAACTTGCTTTCTTCCATGGAAAGAAAAATAGATTTTATTCGAGCGCATTTTGAAGAAAAGCTGGAGAAGATTAAAGCGAGCGACGAACTTCCTCCCGGGGTAATAAAAATGGTTAAGGTTTATATTGCCATTAAGAGAAAACTTTCCGTTGGCGATAAGATGGCAGGAAGGCACGGCAACAAAGGCGTGCTATCGCGTATTTTGCCGGAAGAAGACATGCCTTATTTTGCCGATGGCTCTGCGGTAGACATCGTCCTTAATCCCTTAGGGGTTCCTTCGCGAATGAATGTCGGACAAATTCTCGAGACTCATTTAGGCTGGGCGGCAAAATCAATCGGTGAAAGTTTGAATGAACTTTTAGAAAAGAATTTCAATTTGAATAATGTCAAAAACGAATTGAAAAAAGCGTATTCTTCGCCGGATTTTGACAAATTTATCGATCAGGCTTCCGCTGATGATGTTAAGAGCTTTGTCGGGCGGTTAAAAAAAGGGATGCTTGTGGCCAGCCCTGTTTTTGACGGTTGCCCCGAAACTCAGATTAGAGAAATGCTGGAAAAAGCTGAATTGCCGGAAAAAGGACAAGCAATGCTGTTTGATGGTAGAACCGGTGAGCCTTTTGATCAGGAGGTTACAGTAGGAATCATTTATATGATGAAGCTGCACCACTTGGTTGATAATAAAATTCATGCTCGTTCCATAGGCCCATATTCCCTGGTGACCCAGCAGCCCTTGGGCGGTAAAGCTCAGTTTGGCGGGCAAAGATTAGGTGAAATGGAAGTGTGGGCGATGGAGGCTTATGGAGCTTCTTATGCCCTGCAGGAATTTCTTACGGTCAAATCCGATGATGTAGCGGGACGAACAAGGATTTACGAATCTATTGTCAAAGGTGAACATACATTTGAGCCGGGCCTGCCGGAATCTTTCAATGTGCTTGTTAAAGAATTACAAAGCCTCGGCTTAGATGTGGAATTGATTGAAGAAACCGACGAAGTGAGCACACAGAAATAATAAGATTAAGGCAGCTTTGTATAAGTGTGTAACATAATTTACCTAGATATTTAATAGTTAGTACAGGAGAAAATCTGTGGAAGATGTATTCAGTTATTTTGAGAAGCCAAAAAATCCGATCAGATTCAATGCAATAAAGATTTCTATTGCTTCACCGGAAAAGATTCTTTCTTGGTCGCATGGTGAGGTCAAGAAACCGGAAACCATCAATTACCGGACATTCAAGCCGGAAAGAGATGGGCTTTTTTGCGCCAAGATATTCGGGCCGGTAAAGGATTACGAATGCCTTTGCGGACGTTATAAGCGAATGAAACACCGCGGTGTAGTTTGCGAAAAGTGCGGTGTCGAAGTTATTCAATCCAAAGTCCGTCGGGAAAGAATGGGGCATATTACTCTGGCAACACCCGTCGCCCACATCTGGTTTTTAAAGAGTCTTCCCAGTCGCATCGGCAATGTCATGGATTTATCCCTAAAGGAACTGGAAAAGGTTCTTTATTTTGAATCTTGGATTGTTCTCGATCCGAAAAACACTACTTTGAAGAAAAAAGAGCTGTTAACGGATGAGGAATACATTGAAGCCAAAGAACAATATGGAGAGGATGGTTTAGTCGCGGGAATCGGCGCTGAAGCGATCCGGCAGCTGCTGGAAGAAATCGATTTGGAAAAACTCTATGAAGAGCTGCGCGCGGAAGTAGTTACCGCTGTTTCCGACACCAAGAAAAAGAAACTCGTCAAAAGATTGAAAGTAGTGGAGGCTTTGCGCAAATCCGGGAATAAACCGGAGTGGATGATTTTGACAATCCTGCCCGTGATTCCGCCTGATTTGAGGCCATTGGTTCCTCTGGATGGCGGCCGTTTTGCGACATCCGATCTTAACGATTTATATCGACGGGTGATCAATAGGAATAACCGCCTGAAGCGCCTGCAGGAATTGAATGCGCCGGAAATAATTATCCGCAATGAAAAGCGTATGCTGCAGGAAGCGGTAGATGTTCTTTATGACAATGGACGCCGCGGCCGGGCTATTACCGGAACAAATAAGAGGCCGCTCAGATCATTATCCGATATGTTGAAGGGAAAACAAGGACGTTTCCGCCAGAACTTATTGGGTAAAAGAGTAGATTACTCAGGACGTTCGGTTATCACTGTTGGACCGGATCTAAGGCTTCATCAGTGCGGTTTGCCGAAAAAAATGGCGCTCGAACTTTTTAAACCTTTTGTTTACAACCGCTTATTGGAAAAAGGATATGTTACCACCGTAAAAAGTGCCAAGAAAATGGTGGAAAGAGAAACTTCTGAAGTATGGGACGCGTTAGATGAAGTTGTGCGCGAGTATCCGGTCATCCTCAACCGCGCGCCAACCTTGCACCGCTTGGGCATGCAAGCCTTCGAGCCGGTGCTGATTGAAGGAAAGGCTATTCGTCTGCATCCGCTGGTTTGCACAGCTTTTAACGCGGATTTTGACGGAGACCAAATGGCCGTTCACATTCCGCTATCCATAGAGGCTCAAACTGAAGCGCGTGTCCTGATGATGTCCACGAACAACATTCTTTCTCCGGCCAACGGAAAGCCGATTATCATCCCCAGCCAGGATATCGTTTTGGGTATTTATTATCTGACGCGCGCCAAAAAAGATGTTAAAGGCGAGGGCATGATTTTCTCCGGTCCGGAAGAAGTGCGTTCCGCCCTTGACGCCGGAGCAATCGATCTGCACGCCCGTATTAAGGTACGAGTTGACTCGGAGTTGAAAGACACCACGGTTGGAAGGATTGTCCTTTCGGAAATAGTTCCCGAGGAAATTACTTTCGATACAATCAATAAATTAATGAATAAAAAAGAGTTGGCTAATTTAATCGATCACTGTTACCGCTTATGCGGCGATAAGACAACGGTTCTTTTGGCCGATAGGCTTAAGGATTTGGGTTTTAAATATGCTACCATTTCCGGACTATCTTTTGCAGTGGGCAATATGATTATTCCGGAGAATAAAAAGAACATTGTTTTACAGGCCGATAAGGATGTGCTTAAAATTCAGAAGCAGTATATGGACGGTTTAATTACCGATGGTGAGCGTTACAATAAAGTTATTGATATCTGGGCTCAAGCGACGGAAAAAATTGCCGCCGAAATGTTAAACGGTATCAGCACGGAAGAAGTTCCCGGTGCTGAAGGCAAGAAGCGTAAAATTGAAAGTTTCAATCCTATATATATGATGGCCGATTCCGGCGCCCGCGGTTCCGGGGTGCAATTAAGACAATTGGCCGGCATGCGTGGATTGATGGCCAAGCCATCGGGAGAAATCATTGAGACGCCGATTACGGCAAATTTCCGTGAAGGCTTAACGGTGCTCCAATATTTTATTTCTACTCACGGCGCTCGTAAGGGTTTGGCCGATACGGCATTGAAAACAGCTAATTCCGGCTATCTGACCAGAAGGTTGGTGGATGTCGCGCAAGATTGCATAATTACCGAGAATGATTGCGAAACAGTGGATGGAATTTACGTTTCGGCACTTATGGAAGGCGGTGAAATCATAGAGGCAGCCGGAGAGCGTGTTTTGGGTCGAGTCGCTCTGCAGGAAATTAAAGATCCATTTACCTCTGAAGTCATCGTTAAAGCCAATGAGGCTATAGATGAGGCACTGGCGGAAAAGATCGATCGTTCCGGCATTGAAAGGGTTAACATCCGCTCGGTTTTAACCTGCCATTCTAAGCATGGTGTTTGTGCCATGTGTTACGGAAGAGATCTGGCTCATGGCCACTTGGTTAATATCGGTGAAGCAGTCGGTATTGTTGCCGCTCAGTCCATTGGCGAGCCGGGAACTCAGTTAACAATGAGAACGTTCCACATCGGCGGTACGGCAAAGTTCGACGAACACTCCACCCTGGAAGCGCGCCATGACGGCGTGATTAAATTCGTTAATTTAAATACTGTAAAAACGAGAGAAGATGAATTCGTCGTGATGAACCGTCATGGGGAAGTCCATGTTTTGGATGAACAGAAAAGAAGTCGCGGTAAGTATACGGTACCTTATGGCGCGCATTTGAAGGTAAAAGATAATAGCTCTGTCAAGCGTGGACAATTAATCGCCGAATGGGATCCTTTCTCCATACCGATTCTGGCTGAAGTTGATGGAACGATCAAATATGGCGACATCATTGAAGGGAAAACGATGCAAGAGCAAGTTGATGAAGTCACCGGCTTGTCCCGTAAGGTTGTTATCGAATTTAAAGGCGGTGATTTAAGACCACGTGTTTCGATAAAAGATAATAAAGGGAAAACGGCCAAAATAGCTGGTACGAATTCTGTTGCCCGTTATTTATTATCCGTTGGGGTTAACATAGTCGTTTCTGAGGGGGATCAAGTTCATGCGGGAGATATTATTGCAAAGATTCCCCGGGAAACAACTAAAACTAAGGATATAACGGGTGGTTTGCCTCGAGTGGCGGAGCTTTTTGAAGCCCGTAAGCCAAAAGATTTTGCAGTCATCAGTGAAATTGAAGGTGTTGTCTCTTATGGCAAGGACGCCAAAGGCAAGCGCAAGATCATTGTTACCCCGGAAATTGGAGAGGAAAAAGAGTACCTTATTGCCAAAGGCAAACATATAAGCGTTCAGGAAGGAGACAGTGTAACACCAGGCGATGCTTTGATGGACGGTGTTAATAATCCTCATGATCTTTTAGCCATTAAGGGAGAGAAGGAACTGGCTAGATATTTGGTTGATGAAGTGCAGGAAGTTTATCGATTACAGGGAGTTAAAATTAACGACAAACATATGGAAGTTATAGTCCGCCAAATGTTACGGAGGGTTCGCGTTGCGGATCCGGGTGATACAGTGTTACTTGCTGACGAGCAGGTTGAACGCTATCGCTTTCAGGAAGAGAATGAAAAGGTTATGTCTCAAGGAGGCCGTCCGGCCATAGGTGAACCTTTGCTTTTAGGTATTACCAAAGCATCTTTGAGCACCCAGAGCTTTATTTCTGCCGCTTCATTCCAGGAAACTACCAGAGTGCTTACTGAAGCCTCTCTTTCGGGTAAAACGGATTATTTGAGAGGACTCAAAGAGAACGTCATTATGGGTAGGTTGATAACGGCGGGTACGGGTTTAGTAATGTACAGGAAATTAGGCATTCAACTTGAAGATAACAATCCTGGCGTCAGTTTGGAATAAATTTGAACAAAGTTCAGAAAATACTTGACATATGTAGGGTTAATTGATAGCAAATACAGATTTGTTGCTGTTGATAAAAATAGTGGAAGATGTTTAGTTAGTTTTGGAGGAAAAATGCCGACGATTAGCCAATTAGTTCGGAAAGGCAGAATTAAAATACAAAAGAAAACGAATACCCCGGCACTGGCGGGTTCGCCGCAGCGCCGCGGTGTTTGTGTCAGGGTATATACGACAACCCCAAAAAAACCGAATTCAGCCCTGCGTAAAGTAGCGAGGGTTCGTCTTACCACAGGTTATGAAGTCTCTTCATATATTCCTGGTATTGGTCATAATCTGCAGGAGCATTCCGTTGTTCTGGTGCGCGGAGGTAGGGTTAAGGATTTGCCCGGCGTAAGGTATCATATTGTCAGGGGTACGCTTGATGCTGTGGGCGTTCAAGATCGTAAACAGGGTAGGTCAAAATACGGGGCTAAAAAGCCAAGTTAGACGGGGATAGTTTAATGCCGAGAAGACGTGAGATAGAAAAAAGGGATATTTTGCCCGATCCTAAATTTAATAATAAACTGGTAGCAAAATTTGTAAATTCCTTGTTGAAGCGGGGCAAGAAAAGTATTGCCGAAAGTATCCTTTATGGTGCGTTTGACATTATTGAGAAGAAAGTGAAAGAACAGCCTGTCGAATTTTTCGAAAAAGCCGTAAATAACGTAAAGCCGGTAATCGAGGTGAAATCAAGACGTGTCGGTGGTTCTACTTATCAGGTGCCTACGGAAGTTCTGCCGGGTAGGCGTACAGCTTTGGCGATTCGCTGGTTGATTACAAATGCTCAGGAGCGCACGGAGAAGACTATGAGAGAAAAGCTGGCGGCTGAATTGATTGATGCCGCCAATAACCGTGGTGGGGCGATCAAGAAAAGAGAGGCTGTGCATAAAATGGCTGAAGCAAATAAAGCTTTCGCCCATTATAAATTTTAATAAATTAAATAAGGAAATAATACTTAAACGACAAGAAAAGTAACCACTCAAAGTTAAGGAGGTAAATTGACATGGCTAAGAAAAAATTTGAAAGGACTAAGCCGCATTTAAATATCGGAACAATCGGTCACGTAGACCACGGTAAGACAACACTAACAGCAGCTATTACGAAACATTTGGCTAAGAAAGGTTTTGCTGAATTTCGACCTTTCGATTCTATTGATAATGCTCCCGAAGAAAAAGAAAGAGGAGTTACGATCAATATTTCCCACGTGGAATATGAAACGGCAAAAAGGCACTATGCTCACGTGGATTGTCCCGGTCATGCCGACTATATTAAGAATATGATTTCCGGCGCTGCTCATATGGATGGAACTATCCTTGTTGTTGCCGCCTCCGACGGCCCTATGCCCCAAACCAGAGAACACATTCTCCTTGCCCGACAGGTTCAGGTTCCTTATATTGTCGTTTATCTTAATAAAGTGGATTTGGTTGATGATCCTGAACTTCTCGACTTGGTAGAACTCGAATTAAGAGAACTTTTAAATCAATACGAATTCCCCGGCGACAAAATTCCCATTATTCGCGGCTCAGCGCTAAAAGCTTTGGAATCGGACGATCCTGATTCGCCTGAGGCCAAATCCATTTGGGAACTTATGGCTGCTGTAGATGATTACATTCCCCAGCCTAAACGTGATACAGAAAAACCCTTCCTTATGCCGGTGGGAGACGTTTTCACCATTTCCGGCCGTGGTACAGTTGTTACAGGCAGAGTCGACAGAGGCATTGTCAAGGTTGGCGAAGAAGTAGAAATTATCGGAATTAGACCAACTTTTAAAACGGTTGTTACCGGTGTGGAGATGTTCCGTAAAACCCTCGATGAAGGTCGTGCCGGTGACGACGTCGGTTTGCTTTTAAGAGGTATCAAACGTGAAGAAGTGGAAAGAGGCCAGGTAATTGCCAAGCCCGGTTCGATTACTCCGCATACGAAATTTGAAGCGGCTGTTTACATTTTAACCAAGGAGGAAGGTGGCCGGCATACACCCTTCTTTTCCGGGTACCGGCCGCAGTTCTATTTCCGTACAACTGACGTGACCGGCGTGGCTACACTGCCGGAAGGTGTGGAAATGGTTATGCCCGGTGATAATGTTAAAATGACGGTGGAGTTGATTACGCCCATTGCTATGGAAGAGCAACTGAGATTTGCTATTCGTGAGGGTGGAAAAACAGTAGGTGCCGGAGTCGTAAGTAAGATTATTGAATAAACACAGGAAATAGGTTATCCGATCAATGAAAGAACAGAAAATAAGAATTCGTCTCAAAGCTTACGATTATAAACTATTGGATCGCTCTGTAGAAGAAATAGTCGAAACTGCAAAAAGGACTGGCGCACGTGTTGCCGGTCCTATACCTATTCCTACGGAAATCAATAAGTATTGTGTAAATCGCTCACCGCACGTGGATAAAAAATCCCGCGAGCAGTTTGAAATCAGAACACATAAAAGATTAATTGATATTGTGGAGCCTACGCAAGCTACGGTGGATGCTCTGATGAAATTGGATCTTTCCGCCGGAGTGGATGTGGAGATAAAAGCTTAGGCATTTAGTATTAGGCGTTGGAAGATGGTAAGGATTACCGCCATTCTCCAAAATGGGGATTATTGGCTTTATATTTATTAAAAAGTTGGATGATGATGAACAAGGGAATAATTGGGAAAAAGTTGGGAATGACTCAAGTATTTGCCGATGACGGAGCTGCCGTCGGTGTCACTGTTATTGAAGTTGAGCCGTCCGTTATCGTTCAGGTAAAAATGAAAGATAAAGAGGGGTATGATGCAATTCAGCTTGGTTATGGTAGAAAAAAGCAGAAAAATGTAATCAAGCCTCTGCAGGGTCACTTCAATAAGGCAAAAAAAGGGTACTTCCGTTTTCTAAAAGAATTTCCCGCACAATCAGGTAAGCATGAAATTGGACAGGAAATTACAGCAGATATATTTAAAGCCGGTGATTTTGTCGATGTTGCCGGAACTTCTAAAGGCAAAGGTTTTGCCGGTGTTGTAAAGAGACACGGATTTCGTGGTGGTAGGGCGACGCACGGTTCGATGTTCCATCGAGCTCCCGGATCTATCGGTGCCAGTGCTGATCCGTCGCGAGTATTTAAAGGGACAAAAATGGGCGGCCATATGGGCAATGTTCGTAAAACTATCCAGAATTTGCAGGTATGGCAAGTTCGTGCCGATAGAAATTTGCTTTTGTTAAGAGGTTCTATTCCCGGCAGTAAAAATGGTTTTGTGTTGATTAAGCAAGCCAAGAAAAAAAGCGCTTAAGTTACTGGAGACATAAAAATGGCAGTTGCAGATGTTTTCGATATCAAAAAGAAGAAAGTCGCTAAAGTTGAGTTAAATGACGCCGTATTCGGCGCTGAAGTCAACGAAGCAATTGTATACGATGTTGTTAAAATGCAATTGGCTTCGCGACGTTCCGGCACTGCTTCTACCAAAACCAGGCACGATGTCAGTGGGGGCGGGAAAAAGCCTTGGCGGCAAAAAGGAACAGGAAGAGCCAGAGCCGGAACGATAAGATCACCTATTTGGCGAGGCGGAGGAATTGTTTTTGGACCTCATCCCCGCGATTTTTCTTACAGCGTACCGAAAAAAGTACGTAAAAAAGCTGTGATCAGCGCGCTGAGCATGAAGTTCAAACAAGATAAAATGCTGATCCTCAAAGATTTTCCGATGGAAAAAATCAGTACCCGCATATTTAAAAGTGTTGTTGATCTTTTCGATCTGAAAAAAGCGCTTTTTGTTTTAGCTGCTGATGATATTACTTTGCAAAAATCGTCACGGAATATAAAAAGTATTAAAATGATCAGGTCGGATGGTATTAATGTTTATGATATTTTGAATCATGAGCATTTAGTCCTTTTTGAGCCTTCTATAAAGAAGCTTGAGGGAGCATTGCTTAAATAATGGAAGTACATCAGATTATTAAAAGAATACTGGTTACAGAAAAAAGCACCGCGGCGCGGGAGAAATCGAATAAATATTTTTTTGAAGTTGATCGTCAAGCAAATAAGATAGAAATCAGCGCAGCGGTGGAAAAACTTTTTAAAGTCAAGGTTGCTGATATTCGTATTATGCACGTTTTAGGAAAAAAGAAAAGACTGGGCCGGATTATAGGACAAAAGAGATCGTGGAAAAAGGCAATCGTAACTTTAGTAGCCGGTAATCGTATTGAAATTTCTGAAGGCGCATAGAAAGAATTAAGGATTAGGCAAATGGGAATTATTAAATATAAACCGACATCGGCGGGGAGGAGATTCCAGAGCGTTGCCGATTTTGCAGAAATTACTTCTGCTGAACCAGTGAAAAGCCTTGTGCAGCCTCTGAAGAAAACCGGTGGGCGCAATAGTTATGGAAGGATTACAATGCGTCATATCGGCGGCGGTCATAAAAGAAAATATCGCATTATAGATTTTTGCCGAAGTAAAACGGACATTCCGGCGAAAGTTGCTGCAATCGAGTATGATCCGAACAGGACAGCTAGAATAGCGCTGCTCAATTATCGTGACGGTGAAAAAAAATACATTGTTGCACCGGCACAAGTCAATGTCGGAGATACTATAATCAGTGGTGAAAAGGCGGATATTAAACCCGGTAATGCTGTTCCCTTAAAATATATCCCTTTGGGATCATTAATTCACAATGTGGAATTGAAAGTTGGCCGCGGTGGACAGTTAATACGTTCTGCCGGAACTTATGGTCAGTTAATGGCGAAAGAAGGCAGTTACGCTCAGGTAAGGCTTCCCTCAGGTGAAGTTCGTAAAGTATTTATTGAGTGTATGGCCACTATCGGGCAAGTTGGCAATAACGAACACGAAAACATCAGTATTGGCAAAGCTGGCCGTACCCGATGGCTCGGTAAAAGGCCTCATGTTCGCGGCGTAGTGATGAATCCGGTTGACCATCCGATGGGTGGTGGTGAAGGTAAATCTTCCGGCGGTCGGCATCCCTGTACACCTTGGGGCATACCGACAAAAGGTCACAAAACGCGGAAAAACAAGAGAACCGATAAATATATTGTAAAGAGAAGGGATTAAAAAACGTGGCACGTTCGATCAAGAAAGGTCCATATATTGAAGAAAGGCTGCTGACAAGGGTCAGGAAAATGGAGACCGAAGGCAGCAAAAATGTCATTAAGACTTGGTCGCGGCGTTCAACAATAACACCGGAACTGATTGGTTACACGTTCGCCGTGCATAATGGGAAAAAATTCATTCCCGTGTATGTAACTGAGAATATGGTAGGGCATAAGCTCGGAGAGTTTGCACCGACGAGGACTTTTCATTCGCATTCAGGTGACCGGAAAACAAAAGTCCGTACTACTACCACGACAGCAGCCACAACCACTACCAGCACTACTACAACATAGTTCTTCGAGGCTATGCTGGATAAGTTTGGAGTTGATTTAACATGGAAGCAAAAGCAGTTGCAAAATATATAAGGATGTCGCCGCAGAAAGTCAGGTTGGTGGTTGATTTGGTAAGAGGAAAGAAGGTGCAGGAAGCTAATAAAATCCTTCTTTACACCAGAAAGTATGCGGCAGGTATTGTGGCTAAGGTTCTTAAATCAGCTCTGGCCAATGCTGCCCAGAATCCTAATATTGACGAAAATATTCTTTACGTGAAAGAAATATTCGTAGGTCAGGGGCCGACATTAAAACGATGGAGGGCAAGAGCTCAAGGAAAAGCGGCAGGAATCAAGAAAAGAACTACACATATTACAGTTGTTTTGGATGAAATGTAAGGAGGTACGATATTGGGTCAGAAGGTTAACCCGGTAGGATTACGATTAGGTTATATTAAAAAATGGCAATCAGTTTGGTTTGCCGATAAGAATTACAGCGAAATGCTGCATGAGGACGTACAAATTAGAAAATACCTCAAGAAAAAGCTTTATCATGCCGGTATTTCCAAAATTGAAATTGAACGAGCAGCTAATAAGGCTAAGGTAAATATTTACTCGGCTAGGCCCGGTGTGATTATAGGTAAAAAAGGCTCGGAAATCGAGAAGCTGAAAGCTGATACGGAAAAATTTACTCAATCAGAAATTATAATAAATATTTTAGAAGTGCGTAAACCGGAAGTGGATGCCCAATTAGTTGCTGAAAATGTTGCCATGCAATTGGAAAGAAGAGTGGCCTTTCGTCGAGCTATGAAAAAGTGTGTTGGCTATGCCCTGAAATTTGGAGCGAAGGGAATTAAGATTCAATGTTCCGGAAGACTCGGCGGTGCGGAAATGTCGCGGTCGGAATGGTATAGGGAAGGCCGAGTGCCTCTGCACACTCTGCGTGCCGACATTGATTATGGTTTTATTGAAGCCCATACGGCATACGGGCTGATCGGGGTTAAAGTGTTAATTTTCCACGGAGAGGTATTACCGCCGAAGAACGTAAAACAATAAGTATCTTGCTGGATTATTTATCCGGCATATATCGAATAAGGAAAATAGTTGTAAGGACTAACGGGAGTTTTAGCTTATGTTAATGCCGAAAAGGGTAAAATATAGAAAGATGCAAAAAGGCCGCATGGGAGGCAAAGCAACAAGAGGAAGCTCGATTGCTTTTGGTGAATATGGATTGCAAGCGGCAGAATGCGGCTGGATTACTGCCAGACAAATTGAAGCAGCACGTATAGCGATGACTCGTCATGTGAAACGCGGTGGTAAGATTTGGATCAGGGTTTATCCTCATAAGCCGGTCACCAAGAAGCCGGCCGAAACTCGTATGGGCAAAGGAAAGGGCGCGCCCGAAGGATGGGTAGCCGTAGTTAAACCCGGTTCTGTTCTCTATGAGATGGAAGGCGTAACCAGGGAAGTAGCTAAAGAAGCATTTCGCCTGGCAGCACATAAGTTGCCTATTACAACAAAGTTTTTAGCGAGGGAGATATCTGATGAAATTTAAGGAAATCAGAGATCTGGGAATTGAAGAACTCAAACAAAAAAATAGTGAATTGGTAGAAGAACTTTTTCGGCTGCGAATTCGTCATGCATCAGACCAGTTGGAATCGACAGCAATGCTGGGGAAAATCCGCAAGGATATTGCTCGCATCAAAACGGTACTGAAAACAAAGGAGGCTGCAAGTTAACATGGGTGAGCGTGGGAACAAGCGCACGATTAAGGGCGTAGTAATAAGTGATAAGATGGATAAGACAATCGTAGTAAAAGCCGAACGTTTGGTAAAACATCCTGTTTTTCATAAGTATGTGCGCAAACACGTGAAATACAAGGCCCATGATGAGCAAAATCAGTGCAAAGTGGGAGATACCGTTCTGATTATTGAGGCGCGACCGTTGAGCAAGGAAAAGCGCTGGCGTATGCTGGAAATTATGGAGCGGGCAAAATAGGGAGTAATTCAGCAAACGAGCTGATTTGATGGAGTTTTTTTATGATTCAGATGCAGACCATATTAAATGTTGCGGATAATTCCGGCGCCAAGAAGGTTGCTTGCATTAAGGTGCTTGGCGGATCAAAGCGTCGTTATGCCAGTTTGGGGGATATAATTGTGGTTTCGGTAAAAGAAGCAATTCCGAATTCCAAGGTAAAAAAAGGCGACGTGATGAAGGCAGTCATCGTGCGTACTGTTAAGGAAGTAAAAAGGCCGGACGGTTCTTATCTGAAGTTTGATGACAACTCGGCGGTTTTAATTTCCAACCAAATGGAACCAGTTGGAACAAGAATTTTCGGGCCTGTTGCTCGTGAACTGAGAGCAAAACAGTTCATGAAGATTATATCTCTAGCTCCAGAGGTTTTGTAAAAATGTTTTGCAGAGGAAGAAAATGAGTTTAAGCAAATTGAAAAAAGGGGATATGGTTAAAATTATTGCCGGTAAAGATAAGGGAAAAACCGGCAAGATACTGAAAGCTATTCCAGAGAAGGACAGAATAGTAATAGAAAAAGTTAATATGATCAAGAAGCATAAAAAACCCGACCAAAAAACTAAGGGCGGTGTAGTGGAAAAAGAGGGCTCAATTCATATTTCTAAAGTCAGCTTATTATGTAATAAATGCAACACAGCAGTTAGAGTAAGAAATAAGATGCTCGAAGATGGGAAGAAGGTACGCATTTGCAGCAAATGTAATGACGTAATCGGTGTAGGTTAAGGGAAAATGGCAAGATTAAAAAGTTATTATTTAAAAAAAGTAGTTCCGGCTCTGATTGAAGAATTTAATTACAAAAATCCAATGCAAGTGCCCAAGATGGAAAAAATAGTCATTAATATGGGTCTTGGCGAAGCGATTCAAAACGTAAAAATTATTGATAGTGCCGTGCAAGAGCTGGCTATGATTACCGGACAAAAACCTGTAGTAACTAAGGCCAAGAAATCCATAGCGACCTTTAAATTAAGACAGGGAATGCCGATCGGCTGCTCGGTTATCTTAAGAAAAGAAATCATGTATGAATTTTTTGACCGTTTGGTAAATGTTGCTTTACCCAAGGTAAGAGATTTCCGCGGTATATCGCCTAATGCGTTTGACGGCAGGGGAAATTTTTCCATAGGTTTACAGGAACAAATAATATTCCCGGAAATTGAATACGATAAGGTGGAAAAGGTAAAAGGAATGAACATTACAATCGTGACTACGGCAAAAACTGATAAAGAAGCCAGGGTTTTATTGAAACTGATGGGTGTGCCTTTTAAGAATTAAAAGAGGAATCTCCGGAGGAATTTAGTGTGGCAAAGAAGTCATTAATTGCGAAAGCGAAAAGAAAAATGAAGTTTTCGGTAAGAGAATATAACCGCTGCCCGCTATGCGGCCGGCCGCGAGCGTATTATAGAAAATTTGACATGTGCAGAATTTGTTTGCGGAAACTTGCCTTGCAGGGAGAGCTTCCGGGTGTAATAAAATCGAGTTGGTAACTTTGAGTTAAGGAGAAAAAGCATGGGGATGACCGATCCTATTGCCGATATGCTTACGAGAATTAGAAATGCGAATAAGGCGCGGTTCAAGAGTGTTAATGTTTATGCATCGCAGATGAATATCAATATTGCCAAAGTATTGAAGAAGGCAGGATATATCAATAGCTACGATAATGTGAAAGATGAAAAAGGGCAGCAGATGTTAAAAATAATGCTGAAGTACCCCGATACCAAACGTGCCGTTATTACCGATATTAAAAGGGTGAGCAAACCGGGACGCCGAGTTTATGTAGCCTCCGATAGTATTCCTAAAGTTTTGAACGGTTTTGGCGTCTCTATTCTTTCAACTTCACACGGTGTGATTACAGATCAAGAAGCCAGGGAGTTGAATGTTGGCGGAGAAATTCTTTGTAAGGTTTGGTAATTTTAATAAATGATGTTAAGCGGGAGATCTTGTTAATGTCGAGAATAGGTAAAAAACCGATTACTTTTCCTAAAAATGTTAAAATCAGCCAAAGTGGCGGTATTGTTAAGGTAGAAGGACCCAAGGGAGCGTTATCGTCGAAATTGCCCGAGGGGATAACTATGGTCGTTGCTGACGGCAATCTACTCATCGAAAGAAAATCGGATGAGCGGCTTGCCCGGTCTTATCATGGTTTATCCAGAACTATAATCGGAAACATGGTAAATGGTGTCAGCAATGGTTTTGAAAAACGATTGGAAATATCCGGGGTCGGTTATCGTGCCGAAGTAAGTGGAAACAATCTGAAGTTGATTTTAGGGTTTTCCAGTCCGGTACAATACAATATTCCCAAAGGAATAGAAGTTAAGGTGGATAAACAGATAAATATATTTGTTTCCGGTATTGATAAGCAACTGGTTGGCCGCGTTGCAGCGGAAATCAGAGCGTTGAAAAAGCCAGAGCCTTATAAAGGCAAGGGTATTAAGTATGTTGGTGAGTACATCAAGCGCAAAGCCGGCAAGTCGGCCAGCGCCTGATTTAATTAAACATACGAAATTTTTATTTAGCCGTTAATGAGGTAGAAAATTGGCTTCCAAAAAGACATTAAAAATTAGATTAAAAAGAGAAAAAAGAGTAAGAGGCAAAATCATTGGAACTAAGGAAAGGCCTCGTCTTTCCATATTTCGGAGTGATAAACATATTTATGTGCAAGCCATTAATGATACTCAGTCGGCTACATTGGCAATAGCGTCAACTTTGTGCAAGGATTTATCTAAAAAAATCAAAGGAAAGAAAAAAGTAGATGCGGCGATGGAAGTAGGGAAATTAATTGCAGAGCGTCTACTGTCTATAGGAGTAAATAAAGTCGTTTTTGATAGAGGCAGGTTTCTCTATCACGGCCGCGTTAAAGCATTGGCCGATGCTGCGCGGGAAAATGGTCTTAAATTTTAATTTCAGCTTTTTACTATAATACTTAGGATAAGGGAAGAATCGTTGGATAAAAAAGAAATGAAAGATGTAGAGCTCCTGGACCGGGTTGTTACCATTAACCGGACGGCAAAAGTGGTCAAGGGAGGCAGGCGGTTTCGTTTTAGCGCCATAGTTGTCGTTGGTGACGGTAAAGGGATGATCGGAGCTGGTTTGGGCAAAGCACACGAAGTGCCGGAAGCTATCCGCAAGGGCATGGATATGGCAAAAAAAACCATGGTGAAAGTTGCCATTACAAATAGAACGATCCCTTACGAAGTGATAGGCAGTTATGGCGCGGGTAAGGTATTGTTAAAACCCGCATCGGAAGGAACAGGTCTTATTGCCGGGGGCGCCGTCAGAGCAGTATTGGAAGTTGCGGGCGTTAGCAATATTTTAACAAAATGCCTCGGTTCTCATAATCCGCACAATTTAGTCAAAGCCACTCTCGAGGGTCTTTGCCAGTTAAGAGACCCGGCGGATATTGCCGCACAGAGAGGGAAGTAATTTTGTTAATGTCATATTAATGACGCTATTGAGGTAGCTTAAAGTGGGTAAAATGTTAAAAATTAAAATGGTGATGAGCGAAATCGGCCGTCCGGAAAAACAAAGGAAAGTACTGCGCGGCATGGGTTTGAAAAAATTAAATAACACTGTAATTTTAGCCGACACTCCGCAGACCCGCGGTATGATAAATAAAGTCTCCCATTTAGTTTCTGTAGAAGAGTCGAAGGAGTAGGTTATGAATTTGAGTTCGCTTAAGTCTCCGGCCGGGGCAACGAAAAAAAGAAAACGAGTTGGCCGCGGTGACGCTTCCGGGCAGGGTAAAACAGCCGGTAGAGGTGAAAAGGGTCAAAAGGCTCGTTCCGGCGGCAAGGTGCGCGCTGGTTTTGAAGGAGGGCAGATGCCGCTTTCCCGGAGATTACCTAAGCGAGGTTTCCGCAATCCCTTCCGCGAAAGATTTATTGCGGTAAATCTAATCGATTTGTGCCGTAAATTCAGTAAAGGCGCCATCATTGATGAAAAGGCTCTTTGGGCTAGTGGTATTGTGAAGAAAAAAGGAGATGGCATAAAAATTTTGGCTAAAGGCAATATTGATTTTCCCATTATTTTAAAAGTAGCCAAAGTTAGTCAGGCTGCAAAAGAAAAAATAACCGCCGCCGGCGGTTCCGTAGAAGAGGTAATATAATTTGTTAGAAGGACTGGGAGGTGTATCCAAGATTCCGGAATTACAAAGAAGGATTTTATTTACGGTCCTTCTTTTAGCCGTTTATCGGATCGGCGTATATATTCCAACTCCGGGAATTGATAATGTAGCTCTGTTAGCTTATTTTGAACATGCCAAAGGTTCTTTGTTCGGTCTGATGGATATGTTTGCCGGTGGCGCTTTTAGTAATTTCTCCATTTTCGCTCTCGGCATTATGCCCTATATCAGTTCTTCCATTATTCTACAGCTATTGACTGTTGCTGTGCCTCATTTGGAGAGGCTTTCGAAGGAAGGTGAAACGGGGCGGCGAAAAATTACGCAATATACTCGTTACGGCACGGTTGTTTTAAGTACGATCCAGGGTTTTGGTATCGCTTATGGCATGCAACAAATGGCCGGCCCTTCGGGCGCGCCGATTGTTTTACAACCGGGAATGCCGTTTATCATCATGACGGTTCTCACCTTGACATCAGGAACAGCATTCATTATGTGGCTGGGTGAAACGATAACGGAAAAAGGTATAGGCAACGGCATATCTCTGATAATATTTGCCGGCATTGTTTGTCGCATGCCGGCGGCCATTGGCAATACATACAGACTGGCGACTGCAGGTGAATTAGGAATATTAGTAATGCTGTTGCTAACGATAATGATGATCTCAGTAGTGGGCGCGATAGTATTTGTCGAAGGTGGACAACGCCGCATTCCGGTGCAATACGCAAAAAGGATAGTGGGTCGTAAAATGTATGGCGGTCAGACCACACATTTACCTTTGAAGATCAATTCGGCAGGGGTCATTCCTCCAATTTTTGCGTCATCTGTACTTATGTTTCCGGCGACGATTGCCAATTTTGCTCCGCAGGGGTTTATGAAAAAAATCGCTGATTATATGATGCGCGGAAGTTGGAGTTATGAGCTGCTTTATGTTGTTGCTATTTTTTTCTTTTGCTTTTTTTATACGGCAGTTACCTTTAAGCCGGATGATGTTGCCGAAAACATGAAAAAATTTGGTGGGTACGTTCCGGGAATTAGACCCGGTAAGAAAACAGCCGAATATATAGAAGATATTTTGGAAAAGCTGACCTTTAGCGGGGCTATTTATGTTTCCATAATCTGTGTATTGCCCGACATTTTGATTAGTCAATTTAATATACCTTTTTACTTTGGCGGCACTGCTCTTTTGATTGTTGTTGGTGTGGCTATGGATACGGCAAGCCAAATTGAATCACATTTACTGACAAGGCAATACGAAGGATTCATGAAAAAGGGACATATTGCCCGCAGGCGATAAGGGAAGATTTTTCCGAAGGGTTATTTAAGGCTAATGGTAATTCTGAAGCTTCCGGAGGAAATTGAAAAAGCAAGGGCAAGTAATCGTATCGTTGCCGAGGTTTTAAGTAAGCTCAGAGAAAAAGTTAAGCCCGGCGTAAGAACAAAGGACTTGGATAAATTTGCTGAGGAAATTACCGCAAAAAGGGGAGCAAAACCGGCTTTTAAAGGTTACAGAGGTTTTCCCCATGCTCTTTGCACTTCGATAAATGAAGTAGTTGTTCATGGAATGCCTTCCGAACGGGTATTGGTAGAAGGCGATATTATCGGGCTTGATTTTGGTGTTTATTATCGAGGTTTTTTTGGCGATGCAACTATAACTTTACCGGTTGGTAAAGTAGCCGAGAAGGCGGCAAAGCTTATTGGGGTTACCGAACAAAGTTTATATAGCGGTATAGAACAAGCGAGAGAAGGTAACAGGTTGGGTGCTATTTCTGCCGCCGTGCAGGCAACAGTGGAGTCGGCTGGATTTTCTGTTGTTAGAGATTATGTTGGCCATGGGGTTGGCAAAAATCTGCACGAAGAACCTCAAATTCCCAATTTCGGGAAGAAAGACAGGGGAATTGAATTAAAAGACGGCATGATCCTGGCTATTGAGCCTATGGTAAACGAGAAAAATTACAGTGTAAAGGTCTTGTCCGACGGCTGGACTGTAGTTACCGAAGACGGAAGCTTATCAGCTCATTTTGAGCACTCGGTGGCAATTACAGATAACGGACCGGACATATTAAGTAAATTGAATTAATCATTCGATTGATTAAACAGGTAAAGCTTTTAAACTCGAATATAGAAAAATAAATTATGGCTAAAGAGGAAGCAATTGAAGTTGAAGGTCGGGTGATTGAGCCACTACCCAATGCCATGTTTCGCGTAGAACTGGAGAATGGGCATAAGGTATTAGCTCATATTTCTGGTAAGATGCGCATGCATTTCATCAAGATACTGCCTGGGGATAAAGTGACTGTTGAGCTTTCACCTTATGATTTAACCCGTGGCAGGATTACTTACAGGACGAAGTGAAGGATATTTTTTATCGAGAATAGGGAGTAAAAAAGTGAAAGTCAGATCGTCTGTGAAAAAAATATGTGAGAAATGCAAGATCATCAAACGAAAAGGTGTTTTGCGGGTAATTTGCGAAAACCCTAAGCATAAGCAGCGTCAAGGCTAGTTTTTTAAGGCAGGAGGTTATTAGGTGGCACGAATTTCAGGTGTTGATTTACCGAAAAATAAGAGGATGGAAGTTGCCTTGACATACATTTATGGTATTGGTCAAACTAAGGCGAAACAAATCCTAAAAGACGCTGGTGTAAGTCCGGATACAAGAACTGACGAACTTGCCGATTCGGAAATATCAGCAATTAGAAATATAATTGATAAAGATCTTAAGGTTGAAGGTGACTTAAGACGTGATATATCTATGTCTATTAAGAGATTAATGGATATTGGCGCGTACCGTGGTTTACGGCATCGTAAAGGTCTACCCGTAAGGGGACAAAGAACTCATACGAATAGCCGAACAAGAAAAGGGCCGCGCCGCTCTATCGCGGGCAAGAAAAAATAATTTGATTACTCTGTGATCCGGAGGGGAAATGGTCAAGGCAGTCAGAAAGACGGGAAAGAAAAAGGAAAAGAAAAATATTACCGAGGGGGTTGCGCACATACAATCCACTTTTAATAATACAATTGTAACAATTACCGATTTGAGCGGCAATGTAGTTGCGTGGTCATCGGCTGGTTTGCAGGGATTTAAGGGATCGCGCAAGAGCACTCCTTTCGCGGCACAAATGGCGGCGGAAGATGCTGTGCGCAAGGCGAAGGAACAGGGAATGCGTAAAGTACAAGTATATATAAAAGGTCCAGGAGCTGGTCGTGAGTCAGCATTGAGATCATTACAGCTTGCCGGTCTCACTATTACCATGATTCGTGATGTGACACCTGTTCCGCACAATGGATGCAGACCACCAAAGCGTCGCAGAGTATAATTAATAATTAGAAAATAAGGGAGGCTTTTTTGGCAAGATATATAGATTCCTCATGTAGGTTATGTCGCCGTGAAGGGTTGAAACTTTTTCTCAAAGGCGATAGGTGCTATTCGGAAAAATGTGCCTTTGAAAGAAGGGGGTATGCTCCGGGAGATCATGGTCAGGCGCATAAGAAACAGCATTCTGATTATGGTGTTCAATTGCGTGAAAAGCAAAAGCTCAAAAGGATGTATGGGCTTTTAGAAAAGCAGTTTAGGGGGTATTTTGAAAAGGCCGATCAGCAAAAAGGTATTACGGGTACAAATTTGCTGGTGTTTCTAGAAAGAAGGCTGGATAACATGATTTTTCGTATGGGATTTACTAATTCCAGAGTAGAAGCAAGGCAATTAATAACCCACAGCCATTTTTTAGTCAACGGTAAAGCAGTTAATATCCCGTCATATTTGCTTAAGGCAGGAGATGAAATTTGCGTTAAGGAAGGCAGCCGTAAGATAACGCGGATAATGGGAGCAATGGAAACTGTAGCCAGACGCGGTGTGCCTCATTGGTTGGAATTGGATAAAGAGAACTTCAAGGCATCTATTAAAATGTTGCCGGTAAGGGAAGATTTAACCATGCCGGTGCAAGAACAACTTATTGTAGAACTTTGTTCGAAGTAAAATAATTTTTATAAACCAGCTAAAGGGTGGGTTTGATTATGCAGAGGAACTGGTCGAGTTTAATTCGTCCCAAGCGCATTGATGTTGATAATGCGACGCATACGCGGTTGTATGGAGAATTTACCATTCAGCCTTTGGAAAGGGGCTTTGGCATAACTTTAGGCAATGCGTTGAGGAGGGTGTTGCTTTCTTCAATTCAGGGCGCTGCTATTGTTTCTGTGAAGATTGATGGCGTATTGCATGAATTTTCAACTCTTCCCGGAATTAAAGAAGACATAACCGATATTATTTTGAACTTAAAAGGCGTTCGGTTTAGATTGGGACAAGCGGACACAAAAGAAGTACGCATCAATGTAGATCATGCCGGACCTATTACAGCAGCCGATATAATCACTGACGGAACAATTGAAGTTTTGAATCCGGAACACTATATTGCCACTGTATCCGGTAAAGGAAAGTTTAAGGTCGAGCTTGTAGTTAAAATGGGAAAAGGATACCTTCCGGCGAAAAAAGAACTTGATCCTGATCAACCTGAAGGGACTATCAATATTGATGCTATTTTTTCGCCGGTTAAAAAAGTAAATTATGTCGTTTCGCACGCGCGTGTCGGTCAAATAACAGATTATGACAAACTTGTGCTTGAAGTATGGACTGACGGCAGTGTAAATCCTGAAGATGCGATTGCCTATTCCGCAAAAATATTGAAACAACAAGTGGACGTATTTATAAATTTTGAAGAAGTTGAGGAAGAAGTTCCACCTATAAAAGAAGATGAAAAAAGGGATATAAACAAAGTTTTGTTACGGTCAGTAGAGGATTTGGAGCTTTCTGTCCGCTCTGCTAATTGTTTGAAAAACGCCGGAATAAACACAATTGGAGAGTTAGTACAAAAGACAGAAGCGGAGATGCTTAAAACAAAGAATTTTGGCCGTAAATCATTGAGTGAAATTAAAGATATTCTTAGTGAATATAGTTTAACTTTTGGGATGAATCTTGATCTTGATCAGTGGGAAGAAAAAGACCAGTAGCATAAGGTACCATTATATCTCGCGATTTGATTGTTAGGAAAGGAAAATATCGGCAATGTATCATGGTAAGGCGGGCAGGAAGCTGGGAAGAACTTCCAGCCATAAGGAAGCCATGTTTCGCAATATGGTAACTTCTATAATTAAACATGAACGTATTCGCACAACTGATTCAAAGGCGAAAGAGGTGAGGAAACTGGCTGAAAAGATGATTACCTTGGGCAAAAAAGGTAATTTGCATGCGCGTCGTCAGGCTCTGGCTTTTGTAAGGGATAAAACTTTAGTAAGTAAACTTTTTGGGGAACTTACGGAACGTTACCGCAATCGTGCAGGCGGATATACGCGGATAATCAAGGTGGGATACCGTTTTGGCGATAATGCACCTGTTTCCATTCTGGAATTTATTCCTGAGGAGAAAAAGAAAGAAAAAGCAAAACCTAGGGCAAAAGGTAAAGCGAAAGAAAAGGATAAAGAGAAACCAGCTTTGGAATCTATTCCTGAGGAGAAAAAGAAAGAAAAAGTAAAACCTAAGGTCAAAAGTAAAGTGAAAAAGGAAGAGAAAGAAAAATCAGCTGAATAGATAATCCTATATTAGAGAATAACAAAAAAGGCAGCGTTTTGACGCTGCCTTTTTTGTTTGTGAAACTCCAATTCCGAAAGCAAAGTGTATAACCTAATAACCTGAAGGTCACGCGAGGTCACAAGTCGGAATTGGCAAGGTGAATCAATGAGGCTCGAATTTCAAAAATGAAGTGCGTTGAAATTTGTAAGTTGAATTGATCCCGCCGAAGGCGGAGGGGCTAATAGATACCCGTGGTTAATGAAACTCAGATATTACAAGCGCAGTGCAGTAATATCTGTAAGCTGAATTAATCCCGCGTGCGAAGCTTAGCAGGGCAATATAATATCCCGCAAAGCGGAGGGTGGAATACCCGTGATGGTTATCTTTTCAGGTCAATAAAGCATTAAGATTTATTCGAAGCGTATCTTATTCCAATTCTAAATCAAAGCGCTATCTTTGTTGGTAGCGTCGTCAGCTTCCTCAACGTACGTACAATACGTCTCGTCGCCTCCTCCTTGCCGCCTCGATATCATCTTTGATTTAGAAATGGTATTACACAAGTTGGGTTAAGATAAAGGCTAGATTTTTTCCCTAAGCACATGAATTTCTATTAATGAGGTAGTAACTCTGCTTTTCCCCAGGTAAAAAAAGGTAGTTATCCACAAAGCCAGCAGGAAAATCAATACAGCAGGATTCCATATAGCTGCAAATCCTAGTGCTAAATCCGGTGTGCCTACGGGCGTCTCGTTAAATATATACGCAATGAATAAGCCATATAAACAGGCAATCGAAGCCATGATCTGGTAGCCGGATATTTTTCCTTCTCCGCGGTAATCAGCACGCAGAAATTCAAAGAGCGCCCGCCAGAGTTGTGTTACAGTCAACGTCAAAACAAACGCAACCGTTGTAAAACCTTTTAGAAAAAGATAGCAGCCGACAAGGCCGGTTAAACTGTAAATCACGGCTGTCATGGCCTGAATCGGAATGACTTCACGGCCATCGAGCTCATGAGCATAAGCGATTTTCTTTGTCTTGCCGCTGAAAATAAAATTGTGTCTTTGAAATATTTTATTGATCAAAAGGGAACAGTCTGCCAGAGGCTTTCCGTAGCAACAACCGAAGCTGATACAAGCCAGCCTGCCGATTCCCTCACCCAGTATATATGCAACTGACATGGCCGCCAGAGCAATTATTGGGGTAATGTTGAAGCCCAGCCATTTACCTGCCGTTACATTGATCAGTGCAACGATCCATGGAGCGGCAAGGATTCCAATAAAAGATGCGCCGCCGACAGTAAAAGTGTTCTGCTTATTCTCAATCAAAAAAGCCATCATTTTTGCCGCAGGCAGGCAGATTGCGAAAAGCAGAGTCGATATAAGTAAGCTGGCAATAAGCGGTGTGGATAATGACCCTGTCAGAATTAAAAACATGCAAACGGCAAATACTACGGCTGCGGCGTTAAAAAAACCATACCAGGTTAGATTCCATCCCTGCCAGCGGCCATCTGATAACTGCCGATATGGAAGGCAGCCGATGATTTGCCATCGTTCATTAGGCAATGTTTGAAATGCCCACCGAAAAATAAACGCTAACGCAAGAAAAACAATTACTAAAAAAATTTCATCAAGCATAGTTATATGAGGTTCTGCCTGCATACCGGCGTTTGCGTTTTGATTTGCTATGGTGGTATTCAATTTTCTCCTGACACATTACGCAAAGCTTGCTCATCGGTGCGGCCATCAGCCTTTTTTGCGATATTGGGTGGCCACAATGGTCGCAAATGCCAAAGAGTCCACGATCAATGCGCAGAATGGTTTCCTTGATATCGAGGAGTAAATGCCACTCTTTATCTCGGCAGTTAAGCTCAACAGCTTTGCTGGCCTCAACTGCTGCCTGATCAAAGGGATCAGCAAAGTTATCATCACTTTTTTTAAGTTTGAGTATTGTATGATTAGCTGATGTACGTAAATCTTCCAATTTTTGAACCAGAAAATGACGAATAGAAGCTGTTTTATCTTTGTTCATGATGACCTTCCGTTTCCTATGTTTGAAAAAATTAGTTTGACCCTTTATGTGCATAGGCGCTACCAATGTATGATCGGACTCTGACGTCGGTTTCCACCAGTGATTTACCGAAACCAAGGGAGAAGATGCTTTGGGCGTCCGGATAAAACATATTGGCGGCAATATCATCGGCAAACCTCACCCTGTCTTTCTGAAATATAAGAACCACCGTAGAGCTGCCTGGACGAAACAGGCTCTTGGGCATGCCTTTTTTGATAAACATTCCCGTTCCCACAGACAGCGGCTGGTCATATTCTTTCTCGCTGTAGCACTGAACAATGTCACCGATCATTAAGGCCACTACCTCAACCATGGCGACAATGCCCGCATGGGATCCTCCCTCTACATCGGTATCAATGATGGTCACGAACCGCTTGTTTTTGGAATAAGGAGTCACTACCGATACTATGGCGTTGGGATTACAGGCATGGTAAGAGCCGGATATTGGATAGAAGTCAATAACCTTACCGGCAACCGGTGTGTGATTGTAATGATACTTTTCCGGCGTCAAACGAAAGATGGCAAAATCACCATCCCGAAAAGCGGTAAGCCATGTTGTTTTGTTGTGGCCAAGAATTTCCTCGTAGTCGAAAAACTTTCCTTTAATAAATAGGTTGGATGTTTCGGCAAAAGACCCAAAGAGCATCCGGGAATCGGTAGGGGAAACAATTGCGCTGGGGTCATTAGGCATTGGACGGCATTGCCAGTAACGAATTTTCCGCTCAAATATTTTTCTTAAAGAATCCATTTTTTCGGGTGGATCAACGCACTCTCCGGCATTGATATTCAGCATCGATTGCAGATTCAAATGGTCTTTCATTTTATTAGCCAGAATGCCGTAATAGTTTATGTAACTTAAAAAGCGCGATACTCGTGCACTGGTCAGTCTGCGGAAAATCCAGGGAGATTGTTCACGTATATTTGAATACAAAAACTGAACAGCCTGATTCCCATATAATAATTCTGTATTAACTTGCCTTGTATGGCGCTCAATATATTGATGCTTCACGCGAATGCCTCATTGTTTATTTCCCCATGATGAGATTTCTGAAATTTAAAATATAAATTATTTTTGTAATATATGTATGCCAGAATAAGATAGACAAGTTTTTCCAGATTCTCCGGTGCCGCTTTTTCCTGCAGCACTTCACTTTGAACAGCCTTAAGAAATGAAGGCAGATTTTTTTCCTGCAGGATACTATGCAGTAAGCTTCTCATTTCATGGCTGATGTAGCTTGCAGCTTGATCCAGTTTAATAATATCTTCGCGCAGAAGATTAAATGATTCTCTTATATGCTGACTATGTAATGCCGTGCGATAGTATTTTTCTGCTGCCTGATTAAATGTGTCGGCTGGAAGAGTCATTGGTGATTGAGCGTTCGCCTGATTTAGAATCCCACGGGTTAGTTTACCCGAAGCAGCAAAATGATCCGGCTCATTGATGCGGCATTCCAGATCCCGAATAGTCTCTCTCATGCCGAGCATTTCTATTATATCGGCCGCATCGTCGCGAATGAGCGCGAGCAGAGCGCGTCGATATTCAATGTTGTAAATTCTGTTATATCCGGTATAGCGGCGGCTTGACCGGACCCGTTGCGTTTTTTCCATGATGTGCTTCAGGAAAGTATTGCTAGTATTTCGATGGACGAAGAAAGTGGGAATGCCAATCGCGCTGCCAAAAATAATCTGTCTTCTTTCACTCTCAATAAACGGATCGTCCGGTATGTTTTCATGGCTGATCTGGCCTGTGGCAATGTATTTAAATGCCAGGAGGTAGATAAGATTTTGCAGACTGACTGCCTGGCTCATATCCGGCATAAAGCTATCAAACAAACTGTAGTGGCGTCCCTCAAAACCGGAAAAGCCCATATTGTCGTATTCGCGCAACTTATCAAAAAGGTAGAGTGACATCTTGGTATCAAAAACACCGAGGTCGGCAAGATCTTGTTTAAGCTGCTGACTATTGTGCAGTTTGCCGTTAAGTGCCGGGCTTTTTTCCGTGCTCAGGATAGCCACAAGATAATCGATCAAGCGAAAATCGGGCACGAAATCTCCTTTTAACTGAAAGACGGAGCTAAGCAGCTGGTCAAGCTGGCGAGGCCCGAACGGTGTCAGCGGATATCCCAATACATTGAGGTCGGCTTTTTTTTGCCAGCGCCGCCAGAGCATGCGCAGATGAGTATAATCCAACTCGTGCGGCAGAAAACCAAGCGCCTTTTCGGGATGAAAATCCGTAAAGTCGAACCTGTAGGGTGCCGCGGTATAAGTACCGACAAAAAGTGGAAGAAAGTGTTCCACAATTTTTACAACCAGATCGCCTAAATATTTCTCATGATGCCGGGTATAGCCGGATGATGAGTCGCTAAGTAGAGAGCTTAGTTTTAGACTGCCCAGGCTGACATGAGTGCCGTTGTTGGCAAGGCTGATATTGGAAAGATTAGGCAGTGAAACCAGATTATTGGTGATGATTCCCGCTTCCCGGAGTTTTAACACAGCATTAAACTGGCTGCGGCTCAACACTTGGTGGCACAGGTGCATGTATTCATGTTTTTCTTCTCCATTATTCCAGCCGGAAAGGCAGGGATTCATAAAAAGTTCGCGATAAAACGAATCGGAAATACAATTACTTAAAACTTTCTGCCTGACGGGTGGGTGCGGCGAGAAAAACATCAATGCCTCCTGGCCGTTTTCCTGGAGAGAAAATTTTTTGTTGGCATACATGATCAAAATCTGTCCTAGAAGGTAGCGTATAGCCATCTCGTTGGCGACATTTCTGCCGATGCTGTTTGCGGATGGCATGCATATGGTATAGAAAGATGATGTTTCCGGAGATGTATTATCACTGAGAAAATTATCCATGACCTTCAGACCGGTTTTACGGATCAATGGATCAGTCAGGTTGGGTGAGCCTACGACCTCGGCAAGTGATAGTTTTAAAAGATAACTAACGGGTATGCGGATAAAATCTTCTGAGTTTTGCTGATATAGAAAACGGCCGATATCCGCGCGTTTGCCTTTTGCCGGATTATTTTTATCCGCTGAAAGATCATGCTGTAGCACTTCTTCCGCATATTTCCCCAACTTTTTCCTGGGGAAGCGCACCCAGCTGTTCTCCCAGATACCTTCATTGTTTGCGTTTAAATATTTTTCCAGTTCGGTCATGATTTTTACTGGTGTGTCACCCGATTTGGCTCGTTTGCGTATATTAGCCAGATAATTGGATTGCTCTATAACGAGCGGCAGATCGACATCTGTCCTTTTGCCCATTACCACCGTTTGCATTTCGGATTCGCTTCCGGCGGTCGCATCCGCAGGTATGAAAGGGAGAGAACCAACGTTTATGCCCAATCGGTCATATTGAATACCAATCAAATGCATCAGCTCTCTGGTTGACTTTGTTACAGAGGTGCCTGTTTTAACCGGATATTGAACTACACTGCTATTCATTTTACTCAAAATTTATATCTCCTTTTTAGCCTTCTTTCCATAATTTCGGCAGTAAAATAGCATGTCAATGTTTCAATTTGGTGACATTAAGTGAAAGATTTGGTTAAGATATAGAGGGTCAAGAAAAAATCCCACAGGTTTTGATCCTAATTTAATTGACATGCAAAACCAAATTTCTTATACTCCTCCACGAAAAAGGAAGTTCTTGTCAATAAATGATCCAACTTCAGATATCAAAAAAATGGAGGTGTCGTTATGGCGGAAAAGAAAATTGGCGAAGTAGTAAAATTTTTCTCAAAACCTTCGGTAGCTGCAGTAAAAGTAGTGGAAGGAGAATTGGTGGTGGGCGACAGCATTAAATTTTCGGGTCATACTACTGATTTTATTGATGTTATCAAATCTATGGAAGTGGAAAATAAATCAGTACAAAAGGCTGTAGCCGGTGATTTCATCGGTGTTAAAGTTTCCGATCGCGTGCGGCCCGGTGATGAGGTATTTAAAATAATACCAGATTAATTTTGCTAATTTTTACATCTTAGATTCTTTTATTGGAAGAGTGTGTGAGAGGATATTTTTGCACTTAAGATCTGTCTGGGCACATAAAATTCAGCTAATTCCTTATTTTTTGGAAATATTTTATGGCTAAAATTCTTATTGTTGATGATGAAAAAGATATTGTCGATCTCTTATCCTACAATCTGGAGAAAGAGGGGTTTTCTACAGTAAAAGCGTATGACGGCGAAGCCGCGCTGAAGATGGTCAAAATGCAAAAGCCCGACCTGATCATTCTTGATCTCATGTTGCCGAAAATGAACGGGATGGATGTTTGCAGGGCTTTGCGCCGTAATCCGGAGACGACAAGTCTGCCAATAATTATGTTGACGGCGAAATGCGATGAAGTTGATAAAATAATCGGTTTGGAAATTGGAGCGGATGATTACATCACCAAACCCTTTAGCATTAAAGAACTTATCACGCGCATAAGGGTTATTTTGCGCCGTATCTATGATGAAAATAAACAACCGTTAAAAAAAACGTTTACATATGCGGAACTGCAAATCGATTATAATTCTTATGAAGTCCGTGTTAAAAGCAAAAAAGTAGATTTAAGTCCGACCGAATTAAAACTTCTTTTCTTTTTTTCCCAGAATCCGGGGCGTGTTTATACAAGAGATCAAATTATTGATCAAGTCTGGAACGAGAATACCTTTGTTACGCCTCGCGCTGTCGACGTCCATATAAGACGGCTGAGAAGTCAGATTGAAAAGGATGTTGAAAATCCACAGTATATTTTGACTGTTAGGGGATTCGGCTATAAATTCGCCGATAAAAAATAGCTTCGTACTGCACTAAATTCACTACTGAACCATTATTGTTTTTACATTTTTATTAACCTGTCATCAAATTGTAACATTACTTTATTATACATAATTTCAAAATATTATGAGGAGGAAATTAATATATGTTGAAAAACTTTAAAAGACTTGTTTTTGGATTAACCTTGTTTTCATTGGTACTGTCATTTACGCAGGTATGGGCAGCGGAAACGATTAACGGTGCAGGGGCCACGTTTCCTTTTCCTATTTACTCGGCCTGGGCCTTTGATTACAACAAGACGACCGGTGTGAAGCTCAATTACCAGTCCATCGGTTCGGGCGGCGGCATCAGGCAGATCACGGAAAGGACAGTGGACTTTGGCGCCTCTGATGCACCCCTGAAACCGGAACAGCTTGCCAAGGACAAGTTGCTGCAATTTCCCGCTATAATCGGCGGCGTGGTGCCGGTGGTTAACATTGCCGGGGTGAAAGCGGGCGATATCAGGTTTGATTCCGACACCTTGGCCAAGATATTCCTCGGAGAAATAAAATACTGGGATGACAACAAGATTAAGTCCTTGAATCCAAAGGTGAAGCTTGCTCATAATGAGATTACGGTTGTCCACAGATCGGATGGTTCGGGGACGACGGCCGTATTTACGGAATATCTAAACGGCGTCTCTCCCGACTGGAAAAGCAAAGTCGGTGCAGGCACGGCAGTACAGTGGCCTGTCGGCATCGGAGGGAAAGGAAATGAAGGTGTGGCGCAATATACGCAATCGACGCCAAACTCTATCGGTTATGTCGAGTTTGCCTATGCCGTACAGAACAAGATGACCTACACTCTTTTGAAAAACGGCGCTGGCACATTTGTCACACCCAGCTTTGATGCATTTGAAGATGCGGCCGACACCGGTACGTTTGAGCCGAAGAACCATTTTTACCTCTGGCTCGTGAATGCCCCCGGAAAGAATTCCTGGCCCATCGCAGGTGCAACCTTTATCCTCCTGGCACAGGAAAAGCCGGAAGCCAATAAGAATGTAGTCAAATTCTACGACTGGTGCTTCAAGAACGGCGACAGTAAGGCGAAAGAACTGACCTACGTGCCCTTACCGAACTCTTTAAAGAATAAAATCAGGGCCTACTGGAAGGAAAAAGGCCTGCAATAGAGACGCAAGTGTTTGACAGCAAGGCAAATGATGCACTATACTATCATCTGCTTTGCTGTCTCTTGTTAATGTTTGAATGAATCACCAAGGGAAAGAATGTGAATGGCCGTAACATTTAAAAAAAATCCCGGAGATATCATCTTCTCTTTCATTACCGCCATTGCCGCCTGTACGGTTGTCTTCTTTATTATTGGCATTCTTTTTGTTCTTATTAAAGAATCTTCCCTGTCCAGAGAAAAGTTCGGTATCGTTCAATTTCTTACCTCAACGGCATGGAACCCGGTAACGGGAACCTTTGGCGCGTTGACAACCATTTATGGAACCTTTGTAACGACGGTTCTGTCGCTGCTCATGGCTATACCTGTGGCCCTGGGCATTGCCATCTTTGTAACGGAAATAGCGCCGAACTTTTTGAAAGGCCCGATTGGCATTGCTATTGAGCTGTTAGCTGCGATTCCGAGCATCATATACGGCATGTGGGGATTATTTACCCTTTCTCCGCTTATGAGAAATTACATTGAACCCGTCCTTCAAAAAGCCACTGCCGGCATCCCTTTGATAAACGTCCTCTTCCAAGGCACGCCGATGGGCATAGATATTTTGACCGCCAGCATTATACTGAGCATCATGATCATACCCTTTACGGCCAGCATCGCGAGAGACTCTTTTAATCTTACTCCTGCGGTTGTTAAGGAATCAGCGTATGCCCTCGGGGCAACCAAATGGGAGGTTGTGAAGGATGTTGTTATTCCCTATTCAAAGCTGGGTGTTTTCGGCGGCATCCTTTTTTCCCTGGGACGGGCGATCGGCGAAACCATGGCGGTCGCATTTGTCCTGGGCAACAACCACAAAATATTCACATCCCTCTTTGATACCGCCGCGACCATAACCGTAACGCTGGCCAACGAGTTTACCGAAGCAGACAAAGATATTTACCTCTCTTCGCTTTTCTATCTGGCCCTGGTGCTTTTTATGATGAGTTTCATTTTCCTGGCCATCGCCAAAATCTTTCTCTTGAAGGCTGAGAGGAGGTATTCCCGGTGAAGAGGGAACAGATAAGAAAAATTGAAGGGGTTATCGCCCTGTCTCTCAGCACCTTTTCCGCTTTTTTGGGATTATTCTGGCTCGTTTTTATTCTGGGAGATGTACTGGTGCACGGCATTGCAGCACTGAATCTCTCTTTGTTCGTCAACGATCCGGCGCCGGTAGGTGTTTCCGGGGGAGGCCTGAGGAACGCTTTTGTCGGCCAGTTGATGATAACATTATTTGCCACATTGATTGGCGTACCCGTCGGTGTGCTCGGAGGGACTTTCCTGGCCGAGTATGCACGGGGCACAACAATCGCCAAGGTAATTAGCATCCTCTCTGATATCATGGTCAGCGTGCCCTCAATTGTCATCGGGACATTCATCTACGCGATTATGGTAAAACCTTTGGGCCACTTCAGTGGATGGGCCGGCGCCGTCGCCCTCTCCATAATAATGATCCCCGTCGTTCTCAGGACCACGGAAGGTATGCTGGCCCTTGTGTCTTGGGATTTGAGAGAGGCAGCCTTTGCCCTGGGAGCGCCCTATTACAAGGTAATCATCCAGGTGGTTTACCGTGGAGCTGCCACCGGCATCCTGACCGGCATCCTGCTTTCCATTGCCAGGGTAGCGGGGGAGACGGCGCCGCTCCTGTTCACATCGTTCAATAACTCTTTCTTCTCTTTAGATATGAACCATTCCATGTCTTCCTTGACGGCCACCATCTTTCAGTACGCAATGGGTCCCTATGCCATCTGGCATACGCAGGCGTGGGCAGCATCATTGGTTATTACGGTTTTTATTCTTTTTCTTACCATACTGGGAAGAATCATCATCAAGTGGAGATATAAATAGTGTCTGAAACGATTGAGATAGAAGCCAAAGGCCTGAACTTTTATTACTCCGGAGACATCCATGTCCTGAAGAACATCAATCTGCCGGTGTATAAGAATACGGTAACCGCTTTAATTGGTCCTTCGGGGTGCGGCAAGACGACCCTTTTACGTTGTTTTAACAGGATGCATGACCTCTATCCGAAACACCGATACGAAGGGGAAATACTCTTGAGGAAGGAGAACATCCTCAAGAATCCGATTGATATCATTAATCTTCGCAGCCGCATCGGTATGGTTTTCCAAAGGCCGACCCCCTTTCCCATGAGCATCTTTGACAATATCGCCTATGGACTTAAGCTGCAGGGCATTAAAAAGATGGCCGACCGCTACGAACGGGCGGAAAAGGCCCTTCGGCATGCGAATTTATGGGCGGAGGTTAAGGACAAGCTCCATGCCAGCGCCTATGAACTGTCCGGCGGACAGCAACAGCGACTCGTTATTGCCAGGGCTCTGGCCGTCAATCCCGATATCCTGCTCTTCGACGAGCCGACATCTGCCCTTGATCCGCTGTCCACCGCCAAGATCGAAGAACTGTTGGAAACCCTGAAAAAAGATGTTACTATCATTATCGTCACCCATAATATGCAGCAAGCGGCCAGAATGTCCGACTGGACCGGTTTTTTGATGCTGGGGGAATTGATCGAATTTGATAGAACGGAAAAGATATTTACCGCACCCTCGGTAAAACTCACTGAAGACTATATCACCGGCAGGTTCGGTTGATATTCGATGGGAGGAACGCTTATGGAAGAAAGAAGGCACACAAGTTCGCATTATGAAATGGAACTACAGGAAATCAAAGATGGCCTTATTTATCTAGGAGCTTTAACCGAAAAGGCAATTCAGACGGCGATGCAATCTTTAACCGAAAGAAACTCTGATCTCGCTCATAGGGTTATTAAGAATGATGATGAAATAGATAAATTAGATTCAGAACTGGAAGAAAGGTGCATCCGGATTCTAGCTTTGCGTCAGCCCACGGCTATAGATTTAAGGTTCATTACGACGGCGATCAAAATCACTGGGCATTTGGAAAGAATCGGCGATATGGCCGTTAATATTGCCGAGAAGGCGATCCAACTGAACGAAGAACCTCAGCTTAAGTCCTATATTGACTTGCCGCGCATGGCCAACATCGTTGGAGAAATGATTAAAAATTCTCTGGATGCCCTGATTAGAAACGATCTGGATCTAGCCGAAAAAGTCAGGCAGATAGAACAAATAGTAGATGACCTCAATGAACAAATTTTCCGCGAGCTTCTAACTTTTATGATGGAGGATTCCAAGTCTATTCACAGAGCTCTATTGATTATGCAGGTATCGAAGAATCTGGAGCGGATTGCTGATCATGCCAAAGGTATTGCGGATATGGTCACTTATATGGTAACCGGTGAATGCGTACGACATCAAACCTGTACGTTAAATGAAAAGGAGAAGGCGTGAAACGCAATCTTTTTTTAAAAATATTATTCAGCTATCTGGTCATTATCTGCCTGTCTTTTTTTATTCTGGATCTATTGATTAAGGACGAGATCAAAAAAGTCATGACCGGTAAGATTGAGACTGAACTATTGACCTATGCCGAACTAATTAATTTAAATTCGGCACAGAAAATGTTTGATCAACTCAAGCAAATCGCCCGGATATCCAGTTCGCGGGTTACGCTGGTGGACGCGCAGGGCAAGGTGTTCGCTGATTCGGAAAAAGATATCGCTAAAATGGAAAATCATTTGAACCGTCCGGAATTGCAGGAAGCGAGACTCCGGGGCAAAGGCAAGTCCATCCGCTTTAGCAGCACCATCGGCATTGACATGCTCTATGTAGCCATTACCCTCAAAGAGGGGTCAGAAATAAAAGGTTATGTCCGGTTGGCGCGATCTCTTGATGATGTGCAGAGTATGATTGAAAAAGTCTACCAATCTATTTTTCTGGCAATGATGATTGTTACGGTTATCGCACTTGTTATTGCGCTAATCTTTTCTTACCGGTTATCAGCGCCGATTCGGGCCATGGAAAGGTTTACCGAAAGATTGCGTCAGGGGCATCCGGTTGGGACCCTTTTATTGGAGACAGCGGACGAAACAAAAAAGTTGGCCGATAACATCAACTATCTGTTGGATGAATTGCAAAGCCAGATTCGGCTGGCCAACGAAGAGAAAAGTAAGCTAATGACGGCATTTACCAGCATGACCGAAGGAGTTTTGATTCTCAATGCAGAAGATAAAATCGAATTTGTCAATCAGGCGCTGAGTAATATATTGTCTGAGCAATACGGAGATATAAACGGTAAAACGCTGATGGAAGCTTTTCGCAGTGTTGATTTACAAAAAGCTTTTTTGGAATTTAAGGAAACGCGCATAAATGTATCTCGTGAAATTACCCTTGGTAATATAGAGTCGGTTATTTTAAACGTAAGCATCTCTGCCGTTCAGGATTATCCGGAAGAAGAAAAAACGATGATTGTCTTTCATGATGTAACACGACTGAAGAAACTTGAAAAGATTAGAATAGATTTTGTGGCCAATGTTACTCACGAAATCAGAACACCGCTTACGGCAATTATTGGATATCTGGAAACAATCAAAGACGGCGCAATAAATAATATCGAGGAGACAAAAAAATTTATTGATATAATTTTAAAACAAGCCGAAAGGCTTAATCGTCTCGTCGAAGATCTGCTGACAATATCGAAAATTGAATTAAATGAAACAAGATTTAAATTTGAAAATATTTTTTTAAGTGATGCTGTGACCAATGTAATTTCTATAGTCGAAAAGAAAGCAACATCAAAGAAAATAACCATTGAAAACAACATGCCTGAAAAACTACGGCCGGTAAGGGCGGACAGAGACAGGCTGACCCAAATATTTGTCAATGTTTTAGATAATGCCGTTAAATTTACACCGGAATCGGGCAAGGTCATCATTACAGCAGATGAAACTGATGCTTATTCCGTCGTATCGATAATTGATACGGGGATCGGTGTTCCCCAGGATGAAATACAGCGCTTGGGAGAGCGCTTCTACCGCGTGGATAAGACCCGTTCCCGGGATTTGGGCGGCACGGGATTGGGATTGTCGATAGTGAAACATTTGATGATTGCTCATGGCGGCAGAATGGAAATCGAAAGCCAGTTGGGCCGCGGCACGAAAGTATTTTTATTTTTCCCATTACGTAAAGTATAATGTTTCATCAAAAAACTCCCATTTCTGTCATTTCGGGCTTGACCCGGAATCCGGAAAAACCTTTTGTTGTCAGATACAAATCTGAGTAGGATTGATGAGATAGTCGGCTTTATAGTCTCTGTTTGAAATGAATTACATTAGGAGAATAGGTAATGGAAAGTCCAATAGCAAAAGCAATTCAACTCAAATACCAGCCAGTGGCTTTGCTCTGGTCGAAAGAAAAGCCGCAGGGAGCGATGCAGTTTCAGGAGGGCAAATGGGGTTGTGTGATGTGGCTTGTTGCTAATGCCGCAAAAGGAAAAACGGCTGTTGCCGATATAAAAACATTCGGCTGTTTTGGCGGCGGAGTAGGCTTGGGTTTTGGCAATCAGTATAAAAATTTCCCCGGCGGTGAAGAGGGCTTTTGCCATTTCTTATCGTCGGGAAATGCCGCGCGAGAAGGCGGTCCGGAATTGGCTGAAAAAATCAAACCGTTTATGAGCGCCGAAGTTTATGATAATTTTTTGCGCGGTGAACGGTATGTTAAGACGCCCACGTTTGTTAAAAAATTTGTTGAAAACCTGCCACTGACACAAATTTCTGAACCTTATGTTGTTTTCAAACCATTAGATAAAGTTGATTTTGTGAAAGAAAGACCGCAGACGATAATATTTTTTGTCAATCCCGATCAGCTTTCAGCGCTGGTGGTTCTGGCTAACTATGGGCGCGGGGATAATGAGAATGTTATTATTCCTTATGCCACCGGGTGTCAGACCATCGGCATTTATCCTTATCGGGAAGCAAAATCAAAAAAGCCACGCGCGGTTGTGGGGCTCACCGATCTTTCCGCGCGCGTGTATGTTCGCAAGCAACTGGGCGATCCTCACTATATGACCTTTTCCGCACCCTTTGCGCTTTTTGAAGAGATGGAACAAAATGTCCCCGGCTCATTTTTAGAGCGGCACACCTGGCAGAGTTTGATTTCTGAAAAAAGTTAGCCTTGCTATGTCACTTCGAACGAATGTGAGAAGTCTTTAAACTTGGATGCGGCAATTAAAGGGGCATTCATTCGCTCAGAATCCCCGGCAACTGTTGCTCTACAGCTTATTTCGCGGCCGCTATTAATTGTTGAGCGTTAAGACACTAGGAATGAAAATACAACAGAACGTACCAAAACTGATTTACGCATTATGTTTCCTCTTAGCCATGGCCTTCTGGTTTGTATTTGACACCACAAGAATGGACGATTTTGCTAAGACTGTGTATTTCCTTTTCCTGCCGCTCACTGCCACCCCTTACATCATGTGTGTGATTCACAAGGAGGGGCAAGAACCAGACGGGTATTTGAAAAAGACGTACGGCGGCCACGCAGGATTGATGTGGTTTGTCCGTATCTTCATGATGGTGGTCCTATCGACTTTGAGTTCGGTTGCAGCCCTGTTGATATTTGGTGCTATTGGATTCATTGCGAGTTTATTTTAGCGAGCAAAATCATTATGCTAATGATCCAGAAGTGGTCGCTCCGCCGTAATTACTCGCGCCGGTCATCTACGTTGTCCGACCTTAGACTAATGGTAAGGTGAGAATACATGGAGAAATGTGCGGAGTGTGGAGAAATGCTTCCGTTCAGAATGGATGATGGGGAGATCATGCCTTGCCCTGCATGTGGTTCGACATGCCGCATAGAAGATGACATAAAAGAGAAGATAACCTTTAAAGCCAAACCACACGGAGCAACTGGGAGACAAGAATTAGAGATAACATTGGGTGATGACCTTCACAGAAAAGAAAAGAAATGGAATAAGATCAAAAGAGTTATCGATAGGGAGCACGACAATTACGAGGAGAGGGTTGTTGATCCTAAGACTGACGAAACAGTCCATAGTTGCCAAGAACCATTAAGCGCCCATACCGGGCATGGCTGTGACAAGAAGAGTACAAGAAACGAAGGTAAGGGTTAATCTGATTTGGGGGCAGTGAGAGGACTGACAGGTGTTTTCGACTAGTCGTCCTTCATTGGTTTGTCTAAAAGTCATATCGTTTATTTGAGTAATTTTAGTGTAGTCATCTTTTCTTTCCGACATTATGAGAACTAAGAAGGCGGTTCGCATTCTTCCGTTTCATCACGGGGACTGTATTGGACGGCAAGGCTTCGGATGATCCCCAAGCACAAAAGAAGAAATCCAAAAGCGGCAATCGTTTCCCAGGACATGTTTTGCTGGCCATAAAGCTTGATGATTAATTCACGGATGACAAAGATAATGGCCGGATCAATCATCGTGTTCAGACGAAACCGGTGCGTCTCAAAATAGACGACAAAACTCCTGAACAATTCGATGATGACGAGAAAAGTTAAAATATTAATGACGATCACATTGAACGATTGGCCGATAGACTTTGTAAAGACTAATTCCTTAATCTCCCAAATCGTCTGAAACAAGCCGACAAACAGCACGGCAATGATAAACACGGTAAGTATTATGACGATAACCTTGATGGCTAGATTGAAGACATCATGCATGGTTGGAATTTTCATTTTTTATTCTCCCCTTTTCCATACTGGCCTGAAATAAAAGTTGGGAAATTCCGGGACATTATGCCGGCTAAGTAAAAATATGGACAGGTATGTTATCAGCGTGACCGGCTGGTACTACTATTGATAAAAACACTACATCCAATATATTAGGATTCCGCAGCATCGCTATCTGATTTCGAAAACACAGATACAGGGAACGGTTATTGAGCCGCTCCCTGTATCTGTGTTTGTGTGTCGTGATTTAACGAATTCTCATCGCTTCTTTCATCACTGCATAGAGGTAAGTATTTTCCAGAGTGTCTCCCAGAATAGTTCTGACCTCATCATCAAAAGCAAACTCCTTTGCAAACAATGGCATTATCTGTCGATTTTTACAAATCTTCAATGATTAGTAGCGATCGTCAAAGGGTCTTTCTTCTTCTCGCTCTTCCCTGTATTCTTTGTGTTTCTCAGGAAACTTGGCAGCGGTAAAATCGCTATTATGATTAATTACTGCCCAAACTCTATGGGTAAGGGGGTCTACGCCATAGCTACCCAGCCCATCACTAGCAATCCAAGGGCCATAAACGAACTTCTTCGTTCCGCCGAAATTTTTGTCCACGGCATTTACCCAATTGCCTTGAGCATCTTTGGCGACCATGCCGAATAAGCCGTGCTTTAGCTCCTCATGGTTCACGCTGTCGTCGTCATAGCTCAGTGAAAGAGTAAATACGTCGGTCTGTTCGGTGCCCAGGTCAGCCATGCCCCACAGAGTGAGGATGTCGCTGTCAATACCCTGCGTCTTATGTGACCAACCAGTATTCACTGTTTTGGTGAGGGCACGGTTGGTATAGTCCTTTATTGTGCTGCTGTTTATCCCACTCAGAATCGTGGCAAGGGTATGGTCATGTTTATCCTGAACGCTTGAATAAGACTGGCCCTGGGCTACAAGGAATTCTTTGCCGTTGAGGTTGTAGCCCCAGGTCTCTTTCTTGACGAAATTAAAGGTGGGGGTGATGTGGCTGCCAGCCACGCTGCAGGACTGAGGTGTCGTACCATCAGGATAGCAGTTATCTGATCCCCAGTTTCCATGGTCGTCTGAGTAGTAATCGACGGTCACGCGCGGCCCATCAATTGTATAAATATAGTAGCCAACGTGATACATCTCCTGGGACACGGAAGTCTCGCGGCTCTTCTGACCGTACCACATGGAATCGGTCACGGGCTTGGGGGTGTAGAACTTGCTGCTGTTGGAGGCACAGATGGTTTCATGGACATTGGAATTGCCGTCCGGGCTGGCGATGATGGAGCGTTGGTGAATATGATCGTGCCCGCTGATGAAGTATTTTACATTGTTGTCCTGCAAGCTGGCGAAGAAGACATTCTGCCAGTCTGGATTAGCATTCGTATAGCCGCTGAACATCGTATCTTGGTGGTTCTCGGCGATAAGCGGTTGGTGGGCGAATACAAATACATGCTCAGTGCCGCGTCTGTGTTTGTCAAGTCGGCTGCTGATCCATGACTGCTGATCGTTGATGGTATAGCCATACGGGTAACCATCGGCGTTGTTGTCGACCTTGCTGGGCGTTGCCCAAGTATCAATAATGACGAAGCGGGCCTTGTTGCCATCCGTGCCATAATCAAAGGAGTAGCTCATGCCATTTAGATCGCTGCTCACGTTTATTGGGCTGTTGAAATTGGTGGCGTTCAAAGTGTTGCTGATGCCCCGAGTCTGAGGGTAATTGGTTTGGAAAATCGGGATTCCGTAGCTGTTATTCGTACCATAGGTCTCATGGTTGCCGCGAAACGGGAAGAATCCGATACCATGATTGTACAGCGATTGGGCAGCGGTGGCGCGGGTAACTTCGGAAACGTTGTTACCGTCATCGGTCAGGTCCCCGACCTCTATCACGAACTTCACTCCGGCATTGATAAACTGCTGGTTGACTTGGTCAATGATGGATAAGGGTACAGTATCCGGATTGGCACCAGCCGGATCGGTAGTGGTCCACTGGGTATCTCCCATAACGCCGAATTTCCAGGGTTTTGCCGAGAGATTGCCGTATTCGCACGAGAGAGCGAATCCAGCTGATGCGGCCACGATGGCTATCGCCAACATCACAGCATAGACAGCTTTAAAAGAAATAAGTTTTTTCATTAATTTTACTCCTCTCATAAAATTTACCAGGTTGATACAAGTTAAAAAAATTTGTTTTTAAACGGCTGCAGTAAATTGATTACTCCACCCCCTTTCCATGAGATTTGTGTATTTGCCATATTCCCGCAGGCGTAATTGGCTTCGGCGGAAGTATGACAATTAGCGACATGATAGCTAAGGCCATCTGTTTTTTTAAATGTGATCGCTTGTTTGCTAGGATGAATATCTAATAAATGTTGCGCTATGATTACAAATCAGAAAAGATTGGGTTAATCATGGCAATCCCAGGCTATTGAGGATCGGTGCTTAGATCCGAAAATCAGAGATTGGAAAGGTACTTATGATAAAACGCGCAAAAATTACGGATATTTGTACTTCAGGCGGAGTAAAAGCATGAAATAGATTCGCGGCTAAAAGGGATGGTTCAAGCACCAATACGCAAGTGCCTTTTTATACCGGCCTTGATCTCGTTCCACATCCTTTTGCCGACGCTATCTCTGTCAATGATCAAATGATGCGAAACAGTTTCTCCGGCATCATTGTCTTTCTGCACCATATGAATTTGCCAGCGGTCAAGATTCCGCTCGGCGATCATTGTATTTAACTTTGAACAGGATACAAACTCATCCTTTTCGTCGATAAAAATAAGCGTCGGTTTGTTTAATTTATCATTTACATTTTTTTTAAAATGTTCACTAGCTTCAAATAAAGCCTTGTAAGCCGCCATGGGTGTACCCTCGTTTGCCCGATAGTATATCGGTGATAAACTGTCTATAACGATATTTGGAAAAGATATAAGGGTCTTTAAAAGATAACTTTCCACTGTGATATTTAAAGCCGGCGCAAAAAGAACCATCCGGTCATAAAATACATCAGGATGTAACAGAGGAAGATCGCAACCCATCAGCCCGCCGAGGGAATAGCCGATAAAAAAGACAGGGGCATTTTTTTTAGAGGCTCTTTCTCTTACTTTCAGATAAGCTTCGTAAATTTCATTTAACCATAAATCGTATGTCACCCTTCGAAAAGACTCCAGTCTTGCTTCGTCGATGGAGACATTCATATTCTTTAGGTAATTGTTGCCATGACCTCGGAGGGATAGGTTCAAAACATCTATTTCCGCATCATTAAGCTCAGCTATTATGGATTGCATTCTTTCAGGTTTCAGGTTGAGCCCGTGTACAACAAGCGCGACACCTCTTATTTTTTTTGTTCTCGTGCTTTTGAACCATTGTGAAGAGTTAGTATGTTTGACGTCTATTTCCGTTGCTGCCGATATCGACTTGGAACCACTGTCTCCGGATAAAGAATAAAAACAGACAATAACGGAAGTGATGAATAAAATGCATATTATTATGAATAAAAATTTTTTCATAATTTAAAGCTATAGTATTCTATTGGCATACCGGAAGGTTAGAAATCATTGATCGAATCAATAAGACTTCTGAGCCTTCCAAAATCTCTGCGGTTAAAGTCTATCACAAGTCGCGGCAGATGAATAAGATCCTTATCATGCACTTCAGCTTTCAAAGCCTCGGACGCTGTTATACTTCCCTCGGGCAAAAGGATATCATGAAACTGATCTGCCAGCTTCCCGATGTCACCGGGATTGAGCTGAGTCATGAGCCGAATCACCAGTTGGCCCTGCACATACCGAATGCTGTGATAGCGGTAATAGAAATGCCGAATTTTCTCCACCGCATCATCCACGGAACATACCCTTTCAAAGAGCGCAAAGTCGGACGGACAAATATATCCGCGAGCCAATAGTTCTTCTTCGAAGAGTTTGACCATCTGGGACCAGTATGAACATTCAGGATCATCCACGAGCACGAGCGGCATGGGATTGCGTTTTCCCGTTTGCAGTAGGGTGAGCGTCTCCATCGCCTCGTCGAGCGTGCCGAAACCGCCCGGGAAGAGCGCCACAGCGTCGGACTCTTTAAGGAATGCAACTTTGCGATTGAAAAAATATTTATACATGATGGACCGCGGATTGCCCTCGATCATGGCATTCGGCTTCTCCTCGAACGGCAAGCGGATGTTCACACCGAAGGACTGCTCGGAACCGGCACCCTCGTTGACGGCTTGCATGATGCCTTCTCCTCCGCCGGAGATGACCATATAACCGGCCGCGGCGAGCTTTTCACCGAAGAGCTTTGCCATCTTATACAGCGGATCGCCCGGCTGGGTGCGCGCCGAACCGAAGATAGTAACCTTGCGAATGTTCTGGTAGGGGCCAAAGACCTTGGAGGTAAATCGCATCTCCTTGAGCGATGTATTCATGAGCTTAAGGTCCGCGCTCTTGTCGTCTTCCTGTCCGGCTTTGAGCGAAGCAATAATCATTTCGCGGATATATTTCGGCCTCCTGATTCCCCCGGCTGTCTCTATCAATTGCTCGATAATCTCATCGATGAGACCGTTATCTTTGCTGAAATAAATTTCCATAATGTCTTTCCGTTTTCCTGCCTACACATGCTGAAATAGTCATTATAAATAGTAAGCACTCCATTGTTTATTGTCGAGAGGAATGAAGGGATTTTGTCCTATCATGTTTTTCTCGGTAATCAATAGCCGATACAATTGCAAAGTGCATTGTATTTATTATCAGAAAGGCTGACCTTAATCAAATGTGAATAAAGCTTAACTTTCTTTCGCCTACAACTCATTTTCTTCATATTAATTTCATCAGACGGTAATAATGATGTAACAATAAAACGGGTAACATCACATGCTACCGGACGAGGTTATTTCCCTCATCCGTAATCATAATAAGTGATTATCTAAGGGTAATCACTCATATAGTTCGACAGCCTTCGCCGATCATAAATGCCGCTGACTGCGCAAACATCTCAGGCTCGACAGCGGGCGCGGCGACAGCAAGAACAAAATGGAGGTCATTTATGAATACACTGGCACTACAGGAGATGCCGCAGATACAAAAAGAGCGTGTAATCGGCGAGATATTCGTGAGCCCCTATCGTATGTTGCTCGACGAATTTGAACCCAGAATAAGGATTAATATTGAGCGGGATGATTATATTATCAAGACTGCTGAAACCGGCGCCGAACTGGAAGAAACACTCCGCCTCCGGCACGATGTTTTTTACAAGGAGCTCATCGGGAAGAAACTTCCATATGAGATTGACATTGACCGCTTCGATACCCGTTGTGACCACCTGATTCTTGTCGATCGGAGAACGGATGATATCGTTGGCACTTATCGGTTGATTGCCAGTACCTTCTCCTCTGATTTCTATTCGGAAAGCGAGTTTGATCTTTCTGACATCAAGCGTCTGGACGGCGTCAAGCTCGAATTGGGAAGGGCCTGTATCGAAAAGGACTACCGGAACGGGCAGACCATCGTGCTGCTCTGGCAGGGATTGAATGAATATATGAATAAAATCCAGGCGAAATATCTCTTCGGCTGTGCGAGCATCAAAACCACTGATTTCATAAAAATCGCGGTGTTGCAACGCTATGTACAACACCACCACTATACCCAACCGCACATCCGTGTGACGCCAAATAAGAAATACCGTATAAAGGATCTAGCACATATCGTCAGCGTTCTCGAGCAGAACACAGCGAATGAAAAAAAGACGGCGAGGCTTATCCCGAACCTCCTCAACTCCTATCTGGCGCTCGGCGCCCTGATATGCGGAGAGCCGGCCTACGATCCTGAGTTCGAGTGTATGGATTACCTGACCATCCTCGATGTAGAGACGATGAACCAACGCTATCTCAACAAACTGTTAGGTACTTGTTAATGCACGGCAATCACGGACACCAGGGAAAAGGTACTGATCATGCGCAATTTTTTTAATGCCTTGCGCTTTATTATCGGTTGTCGGTTTCCCCGCCATGAGAAGATCGACGCGTTCAATATCATACTGCCGATAGGCGGGGATTTCCTGGATGCCTTTGTTTATCAAAAGACGGACGGCAAATCTCGAGGGACCATCCTTGCTATTCACGGCATGTCAGCGAGGGGAAATCGTGATCCCCGATTTGTAACAGTTTGTAAAGCTCTGGCACATTGCGGCTATATAATCGTTTCTCCCTTATACCCGGATATAGAGGGATTCCTGATTAAAGAGGAAACTGTGGACGCGATCGCCAAAACTATTCAGAGTCTCGCGGAAAATCCGACCCTCTGCCCTTCAGGCAAGATTTCCATCTTTTCCGCTTCCTTTTCGGCCGGCCTGTCTATCATTGCCGCTTCCCGAACGGAAACCCGGGAACTGGTGAGAGCCATCTGTACGATTGGAACCTACAGCAATGTAGAAACGTCGGTGGAATTTCTCCTGTCCGAGCAGGATAATGACGAATATGCGAGACTTATCATCCTGCGCAATTTTATGCATCATTCGCTTGGCCCGAGCCGCGATCTATCTGAAGCTTTGCGTGTTGCCATCCTCGACAATGGGAATTGTCAAGAGAACCCGGAACTTCCTGTCCTGCTCCGCACACTGCCGCGCAGCGTGCGGCGGATATTTACCCGACTACAGAGTGAAGCTGCATATCGTTGGTATCACTGGAAGAGGATTTACTCCCCATCGAAAGGTGTTAGAGGCATGCTGAAGCGTCTATCGGCAGTGTCAACAATTGATTCCCTGAAAGCGGCAGTAGCCATCGTCCATGGAGTCGACGACCGGGTGATTCCGCCCTCAGAATCGGTTATCCTGCACCGCCGTTTGCGTGAGTGCAATAAACTCTCGAGGCTCTCACTCACCCCGGCGATCTCACACGGAGACACCACCATTACTGCAAGCATGATCCCCGCACTATTAGACTTGACCAGTACCTTCGCGTTTTTCTTCAAACACGTCTGATTGTATATAATGAAGAAAGAGCCAAAGTTAGTAAAAATGTTTTGGTATGCAAAACTGGTTATGGTGGCTTTTTCAGTAATATCATCCATCTGTATTAGAGAGTATTCCCAGCTTTTTCATAAATTCATTGCCTGCTTAGAGAAGGTGTGCTAATTTATAACACACTCAAATATGAGGAGCACAAAATGAAAATAAGGGTGCTGGGTTGTTACGGCTCACAGCTTCCTAAATATAATACAACAAGTTTCCTCCTCGGGCAGAATGTTTTATTGGATGCTGGAACGGTCACTACCGTCTTAAGTCTTCGGGAACAGTTAAAAATAGATTATGTTTTTATAACGCACGCTCATCTGGATCACGTGCGTGATATTACGTTTCTCGCCGATAATATGTTTTTTCAACGCAGGAAAAAACCTTTAGTGATTGTTAGTACAAAAGGCATTCTTGATTCCATTCACCGTCACTTATTTAACAATGTCATCTGGCCGGATTTTTCTAAAATACCCAGTGCCAAATCACCGCTGGTAAAATTTCAGGCAATTCAGCCCGGTAAAAAACAGACAATCGGTGATTTACAAATCACTGCCGTTGATCTCAATCATGTCGTGGAAACTGTCGGATACGTGATCGAATCCAAAGGTAAAGCCGTAATGTTTTTAGGCGATACTGGGCCTACAAGGAAAGCCTGGCAAATTGCCCAAAAAACTAAAGGACTCATAGCCATATTTATCGAAACCTCTTTGCCGGATTCTATGAAAGATGTTGCCGATGTAACAGGACATCTAACTCCATTTTCTTTGCAAGGAGAACTTAAAAAATTGAAAGGCAAAAAACCGGATATTTACCTCTATCATATGAAACCCAGCTAGCGTGAAGTTATCCGCAAAGAAGTAGCGGCAATAAAAGATAGAAAAATCCATATTATTGAAGATGGCCAAATAATCCGTATTTAATCATTCTACGCGAACATGAAAAAATTTGATCCGTACGTATATCTTTCCGGCTTAAATATTGATGTCATGCGTTTTGGATTGGAGACAATTACCGAACTTTTATCTCGGTTGGGAAATCCGCAAAACGACTATAAGACAATATTGATTGCCGGTACCAACGGTAAAGGATCAACGGCGACAATGACCGCCTCTATATTGCGTAGCGCCGGTTATAAGGTCGGTCTTTACACCTCTCCGCATTTAGTTGACATTCGGGAAAGAATTGTTATCAACGGGAGAAAAATCGCCCGGAAAGACTTTAGCCAAATCATCGCGGATATAAAAGAAAAGATCAAAAAGCCTTTAACATATTTTGAATTTTTGACTGCTGTTGCCTTTGTTTATTTTCAGCGCCAAAAAGTGGATATTGCCGTCCTAGAGGTTGGTTTAGGAGGCAGGCTAGATGCCACCAATGTCTGTAAGCCGCTGGTTTCGATAATCACCAATATTGCCTTTGACCATATGGTCTATCTGGGCAATGCTCTGGAATCAATTACCCGTGAAAAAGCGGGTATCATCAAACAAAACGGTATTTGCCTTACAGCGGCAAAACAAAAAAATGTTTTGGAAGTGTTGAAAAATATTTGCGCAGAACGCAAAGCGAAGCTCTATCGATTGGGGGCTGATATAAAAATAGTAAAACAAAAAAAATCTTCTTTTGTCTACCAGGGACTGTACCGCAAATTGAGCGGCTTAACTATTTCTCTGCGAGGCGAGCATCAGTTGGCAAATGCCGCGTTGGCCGTGGCTGCAGTTGAGCTTAGTGATAAAAATGGCTTGAAGATAGATAACGGCGCAATCCGAGCCGGGCTTAAAAAAGCGTACTTGGATGCCCGGCTGGAAGTTTTGCAGAAAGAACCTCTTTTTCTTTTGGATGGCGCGCATAATCCTGCGGGAATTAGCGTCTTATGCCGGGCTCTAAAAAACAATTTTTCCTATCGCCGGTTAATTCTTATTTTTAGTTCTCTTATCGATAAGGATTATCGTCAAATGCTGAAAAAAATAGCTCCTCTCGCCTATAAAATAATTATAACTAAATTAAAGACCAAGCGTGCTGTATCACCAGATAACATTTGGGAAGTATTGGAGAAAATAGGATGTAAGGCGATAGTGACGCAAAATGTTGGGCAGGCGATTCAGAAAGCGCAAGCCTTGGCTGAAAAAAAAGATTTAATTTGCGCGACAGGCTCTCTTTATCTGGCGGGCGAAGTAAAACAAAAGTTTCCTAAAACTGTTTCTTGTGCTAAGGAATACTGAATTTTTTAATAATAAATAAACAAGGTGTTTATTTTGATCGGGAAATTGAAGTATAAATTTATAGTTACTTGTTTTGCGATGGGAATGTTACTGATTTCATACACCCGAGTTTCTGCCGAAGAAACCAAAGAAGATAAAAAGCCTGTAGATATTGAAGCGGACAGCATGGATTACGACAATTTCCTCGACAAATATCATGCTCAAGGGAAAGTAGTGATACATTACAGCGGCGGCGTTTTAAATGCCGATGATGTGGAATTAGATAATAAGAACAATATTGCCACTGCTCAGGGCAATGTCTTACTGAAAATGGGAGAAGACACCCTGCAGGGCGATAAAATAGTTTTCAATATTGAAAATAAAACAGGTGTTGCATATAAAGGCCGCGCTTTTTATTCCAAAAACCACTTTTATATTAAAGGCGACAAAATCGAAAAGACCGGAGAACAGACATATTTCATTCAACAGCCAAGAGCCACAACCTGCGATGGAGATTATCCGGATTGGGAAATTGCCGGCAGCGAAATGGACGTAACAATTGAAGGATATGGTTTGATGAAAAATGCCCGGTTAGTCACAGAAGGCTTGCCGGTTTTCTACTCTCCCTTTGTTCCTTTTCCTGTAAAAACTGAACGCCAATCGGGATTTATTAGTCCTTATCTTTCCACAGGACAAGATGGCCTCGACATCGAAATCCCCTTTTTTTGGGCGATTTCTCCTCAAATGGATGCGACATTATATCAGCGTTACATTGAAAACAGAGGATTTAAAGAAGGCGTGGAATTTAGATATTATCTGGGGAGTCATTCCTTCGGCACTTTTTACGGTGATTATATGGAGGATACAAAACCTATTATTGAAACGGCGGGTGCCAATGATGCCCCAACCAGCCGCAATTGGCATGAAATGCACCAACGCTGGTCGTTTTATTTAAATCACGAAACAGACTTTGATCCAGAATTCTACGTGAGAACTGATTTATACAAAGTTTCCGATGAATGGTATTTTCGCGATTTCTCGGCCCACAACTATTACCTCGACCATTATACGCCAACAGAAGAAAATCCGTTTAATACGATTCCTTTTCAGGCTAATCAATACCTGCGCTCGCTGGACTCAACTGTCCGTGTATATAAAGGATGGTCTAATTACAATTTAACGGGATTGATCAGTTCCACGGATGATTTTTCAACTGCCAATAATGATCAGACCCTGCAAAAATATCCGGAGATAGTTGCTACTGGCATCAAACAACCTCTCTTAAAAACTCCTTTGTATTATGAACTCACCGGTACTTATGATTATTTTTATCGAGGAGAAGGACAAAAGGGACACTTCTTTGATTTATCTCCTAGTATTTCTTTGCCTTTGAATATATCCGGCTATGCCAAGATTACGCCGCAAATTGCCTTTAGTGAAACAGCCTGGATACGCGATGATAGCCAAGCGCAAGGCGATAACAAAAGCGGAGATCGGACGCTGTATACTGCGTCTTTAGATATTAGCAGTCGACTGTCGCGCATTTTTGATCTCCAGATTCAAAACTGGGAGAAAATCCAGCATGAAATTAAGCCGGGAATAACCTATTTCTATACACCTAATGTAGGGCAGAATAATATCCCTGATTATATGTTGGCAATAGCTGGACAAAACGGAGTTCTTTGGTCGCTTACGAACACTTTTACGGCTAAAGTAAGGGATGATGCGGGCAAATACAGTTATCTGGAATTTTTAAGGCTCAAGCTGTTTCAAACTTATAATATTAACGACGCTACAAGGGGTATAGAAGGGATTACTCCTCCTGTCATTGCCACTACCGAAAGGCGTCCTTTCGACGATCTTGGAATGGAGTTTGATTTTAATCCGCATAAGTATTTTTCATTTATGGTCCGCAATCAGTACAGCATTTATGATGGTTGGACACAAACGAATTATGATTTGAATATCAAGGATTGGCGCGGCGATATGTTATCAGTCGGTTATCATTATACCTTAGACTCTATTGAACAAATCACTGTTAACTTAAAGGCACAAATTACAAATAATATTACCGGCAACTTTGTGTCAAGCCTCGATCGCTTAAATTCCAGAACGGTGGAAAATACAGTAGGATTGATTTATCATAGTCAATGTTGGAGCTTGGGACTGGAATATACGCAGACTGAAACCGATTCAAGAGTTGTGCTGAAAATATCATTAGCTGGATTAGGTGCATTGTAAATTTATCCTACTTTTGGGCTGATTACTTGTTTTATAACAGTTTAACAAGGCTATGGAAAATCGGTTAATAAGTACAATGCGTGGTCGCTGTTCAAGCGTTCTCTTGTCGGTTCTTATCATCAAATCAGTGCTAAACATCTTGACGCTTACCTCTATGAATTTGAATGGCGGTTTAATAATCGCAATAACGCATATTTGTTCAGGGATACTCTCATAAAATTATTAAAAGCTCCCAAAATGGAATTTAAACAACTGACTCATTAAAATATACAATTTTCACAATAAATTTGATATATTCACTTTATGGAAGCATCCATTACTAAAATTTTGTGGACAATCGTTGCTCAACAAAATAAGATTCAAATTTGGACAATCTTCGTTGTAATTCATCTATTCTTTTTTGTAGTAATTCTATTTGTTCTTTGGTGGTTTGAAATAACGGCTCAAGACGTTGTTTTATTCGTAAAAACTGTGATTCATGGTCGGCTTGTTCTAGTTCTTGGAATCTTTGGTGTATCTGTTTATTCCATTGTTCGTTTATATGTAAAGGGGTATAAAACAATTTCCAGCCGACTTGCAAGCAAGTTTTTATTTCAGCCACTTTATGGCGAAGCCAAGAAAAATGATTAATATTAAACATACAAAACACCCATCATGAAAACAATGAATAAACACCAAGACTGCAATTTTTTTGGATACAGTGCCTGTGAGCATAAAGATAATGAAATAATGAAACGAGCAACACAAACAATCCCAAAATATTATGGCGAAAAATCACCGATTGACCCCTTCCCGTCTTCTGAAGAAATAGACGCTCTTTGTTCAACTTGCAATAAGTTTACTTTAAAATAATACCGTGGTTTTTTTGTAGCGTTCTTATTACAGCATCAACTAACTGATACCCCTGATCCCTGACATCTGCAGCAGAAATATTTTTAACAGGAATTACAAGAGCTGTCGCATATTCGGTTCTCTTATATTTAAAAAATACAGAAGCTATTAGTTCATTGTTTGAGCGTTTTCTTTTCATACTTTTTTACCTTGCTTTTTTTGCCAAAAAACATACTCTACCCAATAAAGGAGAAACAACATGGGTGCTATTAAAGACATTGTTGATCTTACTAACCAACTCATTAGTAGTGTCAAAGACCGGAAGTTTGCCGCCGAAATACTTAAAATTCAAACGCTGATACTTACGGTTCAAAAGGATGATGCGGCGCTGGTGTCTAAAAACCTTGATTTGGAAAAGAAGATATTTACACTTGAGAAAAGTCATGCGGAAGAAATATCTAAACTTGAAAAAGAAATATCTGCATTTAAGGAAAAATCTTCTGCTAAAATTTTGCAAGATAAATACGACTTTGTAAAAGAAATTGGCATCTATAAATCTAAAGAATCTGGGCATTATTTTTGCGCCTCTTGTTTAATGAAAAATATTGAATCTCCTTTAACGGAAACACAAAGCGGATGGCGATGCGAATTAAAAGATTGTGGCAAGTTTTACAGCAATCCATCACACCAAATACCCAAGCGTAAGACTCCTTCATATTTTCACGGGAGATAGTGGAATTAAAAACCTCTGAATTTTGAGGCGCACCCCTGCCTGTATCAAGTATATAATCCCCAAATATTTTACTTGACAAGTATAATGAAATTAAATAAGTATCGCTTTTAAATTTTTTAACCAAAGCGGTGATTTTATTATGAAGACTTATGCGGCAAAAGCAGGATCGTTTAACAAGGAGTGGTTTATTGTTGACGCTTCCGGTAAGGTATTGGGAAGGCTGGCGAGTGAAATAGCGCTTCGTTTGAGAGGAAAGCACAAAGCTATCTATACGCCTCATGTCGATACCGGTGATTTTATTGTTGTAGTTAATGCTGAAAAGATTATGCTTACGGGGAAAAAGCTAAACGATAAGATTTATTATTCATATTCCGGTTATCCGGGCGGATTGAGAGAAACTAATGCCGGAAAAACATTGGCGGAAAAACCGGAAAACTTAATCCGCATAGCTGTTGCCGGCATGTTGCCCAAGAACAATCTAGGTCGAAGAATGCTCAAAAAGCTGAAAGTTTATGCTGGGAATGCTCATCCTCATGAAGCCCAGTGTCCGCATGCTTTGTCCGTTTAGTTTGCCTGGAAATGGAAATAAACTAATAATTATCTAATATTGGAGTAGCTATGTCAGAACAACGTTATTATGCAACTGGTAAAAGAAAGAGTGCTATTGCCCGTGTTTATATGAAAGCGGGTAATGGAAATATTGTGGTTAATAAGAGAAATTATGATGAATATTTTACTCGTCCCAGCTTGAAAATGGTCATCAAGCAACCTTTGGAAATTGCTGGCAAAAAAGATCAATTTGATCTATATGTTAATGTCAGCGGCGGTGGGGTAGCCGGTCAAGCAGGGGCAGTAAAACATGGAATATCTAAAGCTCTCTTGGAATATGATGCCGAGCTCCGCGCAGTTCTCAAGAGAGCAGGCTTTTTAACCAGAGACGCCCGCATCAAAGAAAGAAAGAAATATGGGCAGCCGGGAGCAAGGAAAAGATTCCAATTCTCCAAGCGTTAATTTCAACAAGGGGGGCTTCGGGCCTCCCTTTTTTTTGGAGGATTTTTTATGGTAAAAGTAGCAATATTTGGAGCCAGCGGTTATACCGGTCAGGAACTGACCAGAATTTTACTGGGACATCCGGAAGCAGAATTAATAGCGGTTACTTCACGGCGGTTTGCCGGTTTGCCTGTGGCCGAAGTCTTTCCGGCGCTATACGGCTTGACTTCATTAAAATATCAAAATGCAACGCCTAAAGAGGTAGCTGAAGCGAGCGATGTTGTTTTTCTGGCGCTCCCTCACGGCGTTTCCATGGATATTGCTCCTGTCTTTATTCAGGCCGGAAAGAAAGTAATTGATTTAAGCGCTGATTATCGCTTGCGGGATGTAAAAACTTATGAAGCTTGGTATGGTAAACATAGCAGTGACAAAATTTTAAAGAATGCTGTCTATGGAATTCCCGAAATTTACCGGCGAGAAATAAAAAAAGCTGCGTTTATAGCTAATCCGGGTTGTTATCCTACCAGCATCATCTTAGGTCTGGCGCCAGTCCTGAAAAACAAGCTTATAGACATATCCTCTATTATTGCCGATTCAGCTTCCGGTGCGAGCGGGGCGGGGCGGGAACCGCAGACCGGTTCGCTTTTTTGTGAAGTTGACGGCGGTTTTAAAGCATATAAAATAGGCCAGCACCGGCATACCCCGGAAATTGAGCAAGAGCTGAATTTACTGGCTGGTAAAAAATTTCCTATTTCTTTTACGCCGCATTTATTGCCGGTGAAACGTGGAATTTTGAGTACTATTTATGCGACACTAAAGAAAAAAATTGATTTGCCGGAGTTACATGCTCTTTATTCCTCGTTTTACGCCGGAGAAAAATTTGTGAGGGTTTATCCTACCGGATCGTATCCTAATATTTCTTCAGTATGCGGGTCAAATTATTGTGATATCGGCTTAGCTATTGATCTGCGGACAAATAGGATCATTATTGTGGCGGCAATCGATAATTTAATTAAGGGCGCTGCCGGCCAGGCGGTGCAAAATATGAATATCGTCTGTGGTTTTGAAGAACACGCTGGTTTGCAAAACATACCGCTCTATCCCTAAGGAAAGTAAGTTAAAAAATGTCTCAGAAAATATTTAATACAGCTACAAGAAAAAAAGAAGTATTAAAAACCGTAAAGGAGGGAACTGTAAGCATTTATGTTTGCGGGATTACCGCTTATGATGTTTGTCATATAGGGCATGCCCGTGCGGCGATAGTTTTTGACGTTGTGGTCAGGTATTTGCGGGCACGAGGTTATCATGTTACTTATGTCAAAAATTTTACTGATATCGATGATAAAATTATTGACCGCGCAAAAAAAGAAAACGTCAGCATTACAGAAATAGCCGAACGCTACATCAAATTGCATGATGAAGACATGGCTGCTTTGGGAGTTGCCACTCCGACGATTACCCCAAAAGCCACGGAACACATAGATGATATGATCTCTCTGATCAGTGTTCTGATAGAAAAAGGTAATGCTTATTGCGTAGATGGAGACGTGTACTTTGCAGTGGGCAAATTTCCTTTATACGGCGGTCTTTCTGGAAGAAATCTGGAAGAAGTGAATGCCGGTGCGCGTATTGACGTCAATGACAAAAAAAAGAATCCGTTGGATTTTGCTCTTTGGAAAAAAAGCAAAGAAGGAGAACCTTTCTGGGAAAGCCCCTGGGGAAAAGGCCGTCCCGGCTGGCATATCGAATGTTCCGCAATGAGCAGGCGCTATCTGGGTGAAACTTTCGACATCCACGGCGGCGGTGAGGACTTGGTCTTTCCGCATCATGAAAATGAGATCGCTCAATCGCAGGCGGCTACAGGTAAACCGTTGGCTAATTACTGGATGCACAACGGTTTTGTTAAGATAAACTCGGAAAAGATGTCCAAATCGTTGGGCAATTTTTTTTCTGTTAGAGAAATTCTGAAAAATTATCATCCGGAAGTATTGCGCTTATTTATGCTGCAGAGTCATTACCGCAGTCCTGTTGACTATTCGGAAAATTCTTTAGCCGAAGCAAGATCAGGATTAGTCAGATGTTACACTGCTTTACAGCTATTGAAAGAAACGCTAACTGAAATGCTTGCATCCACTGCGTCTGTTGCAGATAAAAATTCGGTAAAAGAGAAAAATTACATAAGTAAGTTAAAAGAGCTGGAAGACAAATTCAACGCCGCCATGGATGATGATTTTAATACAGCCCAGGCATTAGGTTACGTCTTTGATTTGGTAAGGTTCATGAATAATTTCATTGTTGCCGGAAAAAATACAATAGCTTTTAATGAGGCTGAGATTTTAAAAAAGGCGAAGAAATTATTCGATCATTTTGGTGCGGTTTTGGGTATTTTTCAGGATGAGCCGGACTATTTTTTTCAATCCGACAAAGAAATGGAATCAAACAAAAGAGGTTTAAATATTGGGGAAATTGAAAATTTGATTAAAGAAAGGCAAACTGCCCGAAAAGATAAAGATTGGGCCAGGGCGGATACCATAAGAAACGAGCTGGGTGAGTTGCATGTTATCCTGAAAGATTCCCATAATACTACTAGCTGGATAATCGAATAATACAACGTCTTTACATTTTGTCATACATAACTGAAGAATCTTAACATTTTCATTTTTTGTTTCCGAAAAATGTGGAAAATATCACAGAAAGTGGTATAACTACGGTTACTATATCTTCAATATTGTGAGGAATATTATGAAAAAAATATCAACAAGGTTTTCTTTGCTGGTTATTATTTGTCTGGGAGTATTAATCCTTCTGGGGCTATATAATGACAGCAAGGTTTCCGCACTGGATAAAGGTACCTACAAAGAGATTAAATTATTCAACGAAGTTTTCGACATGGTGAAGAAAAACTACGTTGACGAGGTGGATTCATCAACCTTAATCCAGGGCGCAATTAACGGAATGATGAGGTCTCTCGATCCCCACAGCTCCTTTATGACGCCGGATTTGTATAAAGAACTGGAAGTGGAAACTCAAGGACAGTTTGGCGGTATTGGTATTGAAATCACAATATTAAAGGATATTTTGACGGTTGTTTCTCCCATTGAGGATACTCCTGCGTTTAACGCCGGAGTAAAGTCGGGAGACCAGATAATCAAAATTGATGGTAAATCAACGAAAGATATTACCATTATGGAAGCCGTAAAGAAATTACGGGGGCCTAAGGATACAAAGGTGACAATTACGATCATGCGGGAAAATATGTCCAAACCCAAAGATATTGTGTTGACCCGCGCGATCATTCAGATCAAGAGCGTTAAGTCCAAAATATTTGAAGATAATATAGGATACATTCGTATTGCTTCTTTTCATGAAAGGACAGCCGATGATTTACGTAAAGCTTTGCGGGAAATTAGCGAAAAACTCCAGCCGATGAAAGGACTGGTTCTGGATTTGAGAAATGATCCGGGTGGATTGTTGATTCAGGCAATCGAAGTTTCCGATATGTTCCTTAAGTCAGGGATTATTGTTTCCACTCGCGGACGTACGAAAAACATGGAGACAAAGGCTATGGCCAGCAACAATGGCAATGAAATAGGTTGTCCGATGGTCGTTCTGGTCAACGAAGGAACAGCCAGCGCGGCGGAGATTGTTGCCGGAGCTCTACAAGATAATGGCCGGGCTTTGATTATTGGAACGCAAACTTTCGGTAAAGCATCCGTCCAAACCGTTATTGCTTTGGAAGATGGTTCCGCTCTCAAGCTGACTACAGCGAGATATTACACGCCCAAGGGCCGATCTATTCAGGCCGAGGGTATCAAACCGGACATAGTTGTCAAATACGTTAGGCCGGCGGAAGACGCGGAAAATAACAACTTGCTGCGGGAAGATCGAATTAGAGAAAAAGACCTTAAAGGACATATAAAACCAGCGAAAGAGGATGGTACAGAGCTCGATGAATCCCAGGTTAAAGATGCCAAAGATCCTTCTGATCTTTCCCATGATAATCAACTCAAAACGGCTGTGGATATACTAAAAAGCTGGGAGATAATGAAAAAAAATCTGGGAAGCTGAATCTTACTTAAGAGAGGGCTTTTATAATTGGCAAGGAAAAGATTTAACCGTTTTTCCAACGGATTGTTGATATTTCTAATAATTATATCAGTTGCGGCAATAATTTATATGCTGCAAGTTAAAGAAGAGCAGCCGGTAATCAAAGAAAAGAAAAAGGAAACAAAGCAGATAGAACAGCAGAAATCAATTACTTCCCCAGCTCTAAAAGCAACGTCGACAAAAGAAAAAACTTCAGCCTCGATTCCGATAGAAAAAAAAGAAAAGAAGAAAATAGTTGTATCCAAAATCGAAAAGATGCCCTTGCCCCTACGGCAAGTAGCTATTATTATTGATGATATAGGCTATGATCTGGTACCGGTTAAAGAATTACTGAAAGTTAATGCCGATATAACGTATTCTGTTTTACCATTCTTAATTCATAGCCGGGAAGCAGCGGAAATGCTACATAAAGCTAACAAAGAGATACTTCTACATCTACCGATGGAGCCAGTTTCGTATCCGCGCGAAAAGCCGGGTAGCGGGGCTCTTTTTACGGATATGAACAATGAAGAATTGATTTTTCAACTGGAGAAAGACATTGAGGCTGTGCCTTACATTGTTGGCATAAATAACCATATGGGCTCAAAATTTATGAAAGATAAAGAAAAGCTTACTTTGATTTTTAGTAAATTAAAGAAAAAGAATTTATTTTTTATCGATTCGCGCACGGCGGCTAATAGTGAGGCTTTTGCCGCGGCTCAAAAAGTTGGTTTGCAGGTAGCGGCCCGCAAAATATTTCTTGATAACAACCGTGACTACAATGAAATTTATAATAATTTAATTAATATCACCAACAATAATGGTGATGTTTCACCGCTGATCGTTATCGGGCATCCGCATCCGGAAACAATTCGGGCAATCAAAGACGCGGCTAGGGTTTTTAGAGAAAAGGGAATATTGATTGTTCCGGTGTCGCAGGTTATTAAAGCAAAAGCTGCCCAAGGATCTTCCTAGTTTTGTTCGCTAATAAAGAAGAAAAAATATTAAAAGAAATTTAAATTCAATATGCAGAAAAAAATAACTTATTTAGTATTAATAACAATTTTAATTATCATAAATATTTCCGGCTGTAACTATATAAAGACTGTTCGGTTCCCCTCTGAACATACGGATAGTAGCTCGGCAGATGCTATGAACCACTATTCATTGGGAGTTCTTTTACGTCTGGAAGGTAAAATAGATGAAGCAACTATTGAATTGGAGAAGGCTGTCGCCGCTGATCCGGACTCTTCTTATCTTATAACCGAGCTTGTATCCCTGTATACAGAAAAGGGCGATCTCGACCGCGCCATTTCTTTGGGTGAAGAAACCCTATTAAAAAATCCGGAAAACATCGAACTTCATTTGATTATGGGCGGATTATATATTAGTCTCCGGCAATATGAAAAGGCTATTAGAGAACACAAAAAGGTAATTGAACTTGATCCAAAAAACATGATTGCCTATCTTTATTTGGCGACCATTTACGCCGCAGAAAATAATTTTGCCAAAGCCGAAGAAACCTTTAAAATAATGCTGAAAATCGACCCGGATCATGTCACGGCCATCTATTACTATGGTAAAGTGTTGGCGGATATGAAGCGGTATGAAGACGCAGAAAAGATGTTTAAAAAAGTTTTATCCTTAAAACCATATTTCGAGTTGGCTGTATATGACTTGGCTGCGTTATACGAAAAGCAAAAGAAAATCGATAAAGCTATAGAAGTTTACCTAAATTATTTGGAAGTAAACCCGGCGCGAATAAATTTGCGGATTAAAATAGGAGAGCTTCTGATTAAAGAAAAAAAATATGAAGAAGCGCAAAAAGAATTTCAAGAAGTCTTAAAGTCTGATCCCGATAATCGCGAAGTGCGAATCGCTTTGGGGATTTTATATTATGATCTGCGCCGCTTTGATTTAGCTGTAGCTGAACTCTCCATAATTCTGGAGAAAAACATTAATGACAACAGGATTCGTTACTTACTGGCTAGTGCTTATGAGGAAAAAGGCGATAACAAATTCGCTATTGATGAATATAGAAAAATTCCTGCGACATCCGAATTATACGCCAGTGCTCAAATCCATGCCGCCATGATCTTCAAAAAGGAAGGTAAAATAACAGAGGCTATCGATTTAGTAAATGAAGCCCTTAAAAAAGAGAAAGGCCAGATTTCTCTATACCTTTATTTGTCTTCACTTTATGAAGAAACAAAAGATGCCGTTAAGGCTGTAAAAATTTTAGATGATGGAATCATTCTTTCCCCTCAGAGCGTTGATTTGCACTATGCTTTAGGCGTAATTTATGAAAAAACAAATCGCTTTCCGGAGAGCATTAAAGAGATGGAGACAGTTTTGCAACTTGATCCGGAGAACGCCGAGGCGCTTAATTTTATCGGCTATAGTTATGCTGATCGCGGTATAAATCTGGAAGAAGCGGAAAAAATGATCATCAGAGCTTTGAAAATCAAACCGGATAATGGTTACATTATAGATAGTCTTGGCTGGGTACATTTTAAACAAAACAAAATGGACAGCGCCATAAAATATTTAAAACGAGCTTTGGAGCTTTTGCCTGACGATGTAAATATTACGGAGCATCTGGGCGATGTGTATGCGAAATTGGATAAAATCAAAGAAGCGCAGGAAATGTATAATAGAGCGTTTAAGCTTGATCCCCAAAACACTTTGTTGCAAAAGAAGCTGGAAGACTTAATCAAGAATAAATAATAAAGGAAATTTATTACCCGTATATTTTTTTTGTAAAATATTCCCTCTATGTACAATGTATATTCCCGTTTGAGTAAGATAACGATTAGTTTATTGTTGATAATGCTTACCGGTGGTTGCATTCAACGGGCAGTCATTAAACCAGATTCTCGAACAGAAAAAGTTCTGGTGGCCGTTTCCGGTGCCATTGCCGAAAATGACATATTGAGCGCTATGGCGCAAATTGATTTGGTTACACCTCATGGTTATCATCCAGTACGGGTAGCCATAGTCATGAAAAAGCCATCATATCTGCGGTTGGAACTGCTGTCGATTATCGGAACGCCGGATTTTTTTCTTAGTTCTTCACCAGCAGAAATGTGTATCTTTATTCCTTCCAGGGGGGAATTTTATCGTGGCAAGCCAACCGCCGCAAATTTTGCACGTTTCTTACCGTGGCAATTTAATATTGAAGATATAGTCATGATTTTTATCGGTGCTTATCCTCCTATCATAGATGGGATTATATCCTATCAAAGCTATCAAGAAAATAATTCTTTGCGTATAGAAATGAAATCATCATCAGATAAGTCGCAAATATTATGGGTGGGGGAGAATAATCGTTTGTTGAAACTTGCTAGTTTAAATGAATTTGGCCAAGAAATATATCATGTGAATTATGAGGACTATAGGCCGGAAAATCCCGTTCCCGGGAAAATTACCATCAACATGGCTGATGGCATAACTTCCATCTCCGTAAAATATTCCGAACTTAAAATTGAAAAAGCAGCTACTCTCGCAATTTTTGATCTGAAGATGCCTGCGGGCATGAAATTAATATTGCTGGATTAGGTTCTTAATATAAAAAAAAGGGGTTAAATTGCCCCCTTTTTTTGTTTGTTTTTTAATCCGCAAGAAATTAATTATTTTATTTCTTGCAGTTTCGAACGCGCTATGCGTGCCTGACTGGTATTCGGATAATCTTTAATTACCTGCTGTAAAAGCAACTTTGCGCTCGTTTTGTCTCCCAACTTCAAGAAGGAAAGACCTTGCTTTAATAAAGCATAAGGAACTTTACTGCCGCTGGGATAGTTTTTAGCTACTTTTTCGTATTCCAAAATTGCTTGCTCGTATTTTTTTTCAAAAAAGTAACATTCACCAATCCAAAATTGGGCATTATCGGAATACTCGCTGTCCGGATAAGCAGCTAAAAAATTTTGGAACTCGGTCCGGGCCTTATCATAATTGCCTTCTTTGAAGATTTGATAAGCCGCCGAGTAAGCCTTCTCCTTGTCCTGTTTTTTTACCTGGTCTTTGGCAACCGCAGTCCCGGTTGATTTACCGTTTTTATCGGGAGTATCGTTGGCGATATCCTTTTTCCCTATTTCCAAAAAGTTTTCGATAAAATTAACTTTCAGGAGAAGATTATCAAAGGCCTGTTCTTCCTTCTTTGTGTTTACAGCAAGGTCCTTTTTCAGCGTTTCAACCTGACCGCGCAGTTGCTGGATATTATCCCGCAAATCTGCAATATCCGCCGCTGTGTTGGCTTGTCCCTTGCGCATTGATTCCAGATTTGTGGCATTCTTTTTTACGGCGGCCAATTCGGCATCCATAGCGGCCAGTTTTTCTTCCATTTTCTGGTTTAATTCAGAACGGACTGCCTTCAAATCTTGAGTAGTTGCACAGCCCACAATCAAAAATGCCAAAACCGCTAAAAGGATATAAATAGAATTTCTCAATTTTTTCACCTTGGTAAATAATTTTTATTATGGAGTGACAACAAAATGGGCGCGTCTGTTCTTGGCCCAGGCATCTTCATTGTGGCCGGGATCGAAGGGACGTTCTTCGCCGTAGCTGATGGTTTTTATTCTTAGTTCTTTGATACCCAGGTTGACTAAATAATTCTTTGTTTCCTGAGCGCGTCTTTGCCCCAGAGCCATGTTGTATTCGACCGTTCCTCTTTCATCGCAATGTCCCTCTATAACGACTTTAGAGTCGCCATTTTTGAGCAAGAAATCAGCATCGGCTTTGAGAATTTCGCGGGCATCAGGACGGATATTGGATTTGTCAAAATCAAAGAAGATATCTTTTACCATAGTTTCTGCTGTTTCTGGTGTTGCTGCCGGTGCCACTTTTGCAGACTGTTCTTGAGTTGTCGCAGCTGTTTGCGCCGGCGCAACCTGTTCCTGAGCAGTACCCTCGGTAACTACCGCCTTTTTCTCGGCACAACCAGTAAATATTGTTAGAGCAAATACAACTACAATAAACATCCCTACCAATATTATGTTCTTTTTCATCATCGCTCTCCTTTCTTGGTTCTAAATAAGGTTATCCTAATAAAAAAGTGTTCAGTACTTAAACACAATTAACACATTGCCGTCAATAAAAAATTATTACAAAATAGTGGAAATATAGAATGAGATCCTGAATAGATATGTCTTTCAAAAGTTCCACTCATTTCATATTTAATCATAATGCAGTTCATAAGGCAAAAAAATTATTTAAATCGCGGCGACCAAACGGGCATAGCCAAAGCATCGTTGTTTTCATTGAGAATTCTTATATTTAGACCATTGGCATTCATGATACAAATTCTGCTTTTGGAAGCTGTTTTCGAGCTGTAGACAATTTGCCTTCCAGAAGGTGACCATGATGGTGATTCGTTCCTAGCGGCGTCAAAAGTTAATTGCAGGAGGTTATTACCATCTTCATCCACGGAAAAAATTTGATACGTGCCGTTGATCAGTCCTTCATAAGCAATACGGCCTCTGCGCGGAGACCACGAGGGGGATGTGTTATAAATACCTTCATAAGTTATCCTTTTTACGTTATCACCATCGGCGTCCATTGTGTAAATTTGGGGCGAGCCGGAGCGATTAGAAACAAAAGCTATTTTTTGGCCGTCCGGCGACCAGGTCGGAGACACATCTATGGAATAGTTATGAGTCAATCGTTTGAGCTTCGCCGTTTCGATTTCCAAGACATATATCTCCTCGTTATCGTCCTTGCTGAGAGTTAACAACAATTTTTTGCCGTCCGGCGAAAAAAAACCGCACAAATTAAGCCCTTCAAAAGAAGCCACTTTTTTTTCCGTACCGGTTTTTAAATTTCGAATATAAACTTTGGGGTGACCATCTTTAAAAGAGGTAAAAGCAAGAAAATTTCCATCGGGCGACCAATGTGGTGAAAGTATAATTGTTTGATGATTGGTGATGTTATTTATATCGGATCCGTCATAGCTGATGGTATATATATCAGACTTGGAGGCTTTTTTAGAAACAAACGCGATTTTGGTGTTAAATTCTCCTTCATCACCGGTAAGTATAAATAATATATCGGAAGCTATTTTTTTCGAAAGTTCTTTTTGTTCGCCGATTTTTAAATCGTATTTTTTATTAAACAGAGATTCTCCCCTGGTAACGTCGAAAAGACGGCACTCGGCAATAATTTTTTTATCGTTTGGGGTTATGTTTCCCCGGAGTAAATAGTCGGCCCCTATTGCTGCCCAATCGGAAAAACGGATGGTTTCTAATGCCGCCAGATTACCGGTGTTTTTTTCTTCCAGAAAACTTTTTTTGTTTAAAATGTTAAAAATACCAGTCATCGCCAAATATTTTTTGATTTCGTCGGCAAGAGTAATGCCGATGTCGGCTGATTCCGTAGGGTGTGTTGATAAGTTGTTGAAGTCGCAAATGGCTATAGGGAATTGCTGAAAGTTAGGGGAATCTATGTCAATATAAATTTTTGCTATTGCGGTATTGCCGAAGATTAAAGATGCGCAGAAAAACAATATCCAAGACGCAGCTAAATATATTTTTTTCATTGGAAGTTGGATTTTACCTTTCTTGTTTTTGACGTAATTCTGCGGAATGAAAACGGACTCCGATTTCAATATAGTTATCTATGATAAAGGACGGAAATGGCGGGAAAGGGCTGGATTTTTTAACCGCTTTGAGGGCGGAATCATCAAAATAGCGGTTACCTGAGTTTTTTTCGAAGCCAATATATTCCAGAACGCCGTTGCGCGATATTTTGACATCAATAATTGTTTCAATATTTTCCTTAGGCATCAATGCCGGCGGCAGCATCCAGTTTCCTTTAATCCTTGAACTGATAATTACTATATATTCATTCTTTTGTGAATTTGCTTCTGCCTGTGGACTACTTCCCTTAACCGAGGCAGAAACACCTGTTTTAGAATTTGCGGTAGAAGCTTCCTGCTGATTCAAATCTTTTTGTTTGATTGCGTTGACAGCTTTTTCAATATTTAATTTGCTGGTTTCTTCTTTCTTGGTTGGTGTTGGAGTAAGGCTGGTAACTTCCTTTTTCAATACTATTGAGTTTGCCGGCTCGCTGGATTGCAGAATATCCTGCATAAGAGATGAATTCCTTGGTACAACAATGTCGGGACCTACAAGTTGAACAGAATAAACAGGCCCAAAAGTCAAATGCCTCGACGATGAAGGGACCGAAATAAGAATCGCGGTAATAACGACAAAATGGATTATTGCAGAGAGGAAAACCATGTTGTAAATGTTGCCGCCGGTATTGCCGCGAAAGCCTTTGTTCAGCGTCCGGGGCTTCATTTTGCTCCTTCGGGCGGTTCTGTAATCATTCCTAGTTTATCAACGCCGGCTTTGCGCACTTCCGACATAACTTCAACAACAAATCCATAAGGCACATTTCTGTCGGCGCGAAGAAAAACTTCACGGTCAATCCTATTGGAAAAAATTGCTTCGAGCTTGAAATTCAGTTCCCCCAACTGCATTTTGGTTTTATTCAAAAATATTTCTCTGGCTTCGGTGATCGTTAAGACAAGTTTTTCTTCAGTGACATCGACGCTCTTGGATTTGACCCTCGGCAGGTTGACGTCGATGCCCATGGAAAGCATTGGGGCCGTAACCATAAAGATAATTAAGAGAACCAACACGACATCAACTAAAGGGGTGACGTTGATTTCTGCCAGAGCTTTATTCCCGGTGTTTCTTTTACGTAAGCTGCGCATGACTGAGTAATTCCTAAACATTTATTTACGAACAAAATACCGCTCGACAATGTTTAAAAATTCGGCGGCAAAATTATCCATTTCCTGAACCATTGTTTTGGATTTATTCAAAAAATAATTATAAAAAATAACAGCCGGTATAGCCGCGGCAAGTCCGGCAGCTGTGGCGATAAGAGCTTCCGAAATGCCCGGGGCGACAACAGCTAGAGTGGCCGAACCACGTGCGCCTATCCCTTTAAAAGTATCCATAATACCCCATACTGTGCCGAATAAGCCAATAAAAGGACTGGCCGAACCCGTTGTTGCCAGGAAACCCAAGGCGCTTTCCAGCTTGGTCATTTCCGTGTTACTGGCTTTGTTTAGAGATCTCTCCACGTTATCCAGGGAGGAAAGGCTGATTTCATCACCGGCATATTCCGATTCTTTCAGCGGTTTATTTATTTTTGTTAGTTCCTCATAGCCGACACGGAAAACTTCTGCCATTGTAGAAGATTTATATTTTTTGGCAGCCAGGTGAACATCGGATAGTTTGCTGCTGCGCATATAGTCCGAATTGAATTCATCATTTTCTTTTTTAATTTTACGATAATATTTGTATTTCAAGAAAATGATCGCCCAGGAAACGACAGAAAAAATCAGCAGTATCAACAAGACAAATTTAACCATAAGCCCGGCATCGAGGACCATGCCTAAAAGGCTACCATGAAAACTACCGCCTAAATCTAGAGAAGCAATATCTTTCACTTTTTTATCTCCAAAGTGTAATTGAAACTTGGAGCGTAACCTAAAGGAAAAATATGTCCTTGTCAATAAATCTTTTTTGGTTTCAGCGTGTCTATCTGTTTTCCAGAAATATTCGGTGAGTCAGGAATATAGCTCTTTAGAGGGATTTAAAATTGGCCGGCATAAAAACGGTTACTGAATTTAAAGTATTTCCGGTGTAAAGGAGATGATATCGTCTATTTGTAAAGCATGGGCAAAGATCATGGCCAAGCGGTCAATGCCCAGAGCGATGCCAGCGCTTTCAGGCATGGTTTGCAGGGCTTGCAGAAATTTTTCCGGCATGGAATATTGCGTCCAATTCTTTTGAGTGCGCAGTTGCAAGGCTTGTTCAAAGCGCCGCCGCTGTTCTTCGGTGTCATTCAGTTCGGAAAAACCATTGGCGATTTCCATGCCGCCGATATATAATTCAAAGCGTTCGGCTACATTTGTGTTCCCGTCTTTCAATTTGGCTAGGGCTGCCAGTTTTGCCGGATAGTCATACAGGAAAGTTGGCCGATTAACGCCTAAATATGGTTCAATGTAATCAACAATAATTTGGTCGAATTTGTTTTTGTTTAGTGCTTCTTCCAAAGTAACCGACGCGTATTTTTCAAAAGCCTCCTGCACGGTGATTTTTTCCCAAGGCGGTGTCAAATCAATTTTTTTATTACGGAAGGTGCAATGCCGGGCAATATCCATATTAGCGGCAACCGCAAAAATCATTTCTTCGCATTGTGACATTAGTTGCAAGTAATCGAATTTTGTAACATACCATTCCAGCATAGTGAATTCCGGCAGGTGCAGATTGCCTCTTTCGCCCGCGCGAAAACATTTGCTGATTTGAAAGATAAGCGGAAAACCGGCAGCCAGAAGCCTTTTCATACAAAGTTCGGGGGAAGTTTGTAAAAACCAATCGCCCGAAGGAAATGCTTCAATATGTTCTTCCGGTGCGGGTGAGGGGATTCTCAGCGGAGTTTCTACTTCTAAAAATCCATGCTCAATGAAAAAAAGACGGATATTTTGGATCAGTCTGGCGCGCAGGTGTAATGCTTCTTTCTTTCGCGCCAGTAAAAAAATATCATCCAAATTTGATGCACTCAAATGTATTTATCCTTTGACGCGGGTTAGATATTCCCCCGTGCGTGTGTCAATCCGGATTTTTTCACCCTCGCCAACAAAGGTTGGTACCTGAATCGTATATCCGGTCTGGACTTTGACCGGTTTTGTGGCGCCGGATACCGTATCACCCTTGGCCCAGGGGTCGGCTTCGGTAACAACCAAATCAACGAAGTTAGGCAGGCTTATTCCGATAGGACGGTCTTCAAAGAGCAAAATTTCCGCTTCGATATTGTCAATTAAGAAGTTTTTGGCGTCACCGATTTGACTTTCCGTTAAATAAATTTGCTCGAAATTTTCATTATCCATGAAGCAGTATTTATCTCCTTCCTTATATAAATACTGCATCTTCTTTTCACGCAAGTCTGCTGATTCAAAGGTGTCCACTGAACGGAAAGATCTTTCAAACTGGCTTCCCGTGACCATGTTTTTCAGTTTGCAACGGTAGAGTGCTTGCCCCTTGCCCGGTTTGACAAAATTGAATTCGGTGATGACATATGGTTCGTTATCAATTTTCAGCCGCAATCCTTTTCTTAAATCGCTCGCGGTGTACATAAGATTTTCTCCCTATTTCCTAAATTTCATGAATTTATATGATTAATTTTTCGTTCTTACTAATCTATTTACATAAACTTGTCAAAATAATGTTGGTGTGTTTGTAAATTATTATTTATTGTTCCCGACATTGTATTCAGAGGCATCTTTCCTGTGCTTCCCGGTAAATCAAGAACATATTGGGGCAGACTTAGTCCGGAGCACTGACTCCATATTTTTTCCATCATAGTTATTCCTGATTTTAAATCGGTATGGAAGTGTCCGCATCCTTTAACAGGGTCACAGTGGAAAAGATAATAAGGACGAACCGATATCTTTTGCAAGCCGTAAAGTAGGTTGCGCATTACATCCGGTGAGTCATTGACGCCATGGAGTAAAACAGACTGGTTGGAAACAGGAATTCCTGATTCTTGGATCATATTGCAGGCTCGTTTGGATTCGGGGGTGATTTCAGCCGGATGATTAAATTGCGTGTTAAACCATAAGGGCCGGTAGCGCTTGAGCATCCGGCTGAATTCTTTGGTTATACGCATAGGCATGACAACAGGAGCGCGACTGCCGATACGTAAAACTTCAATGTGAGGTATAGCTTTCAGCGAGGCCAGTAGAGTTTCTATCGTTTGATCATCAAAAATAAGCGGATCACCGCCGGAGATGATAACTTCTCTGATTTGCCGTGATGCAGAAATATAGGGGATAATTTTTTTTAGTCGTGTTTTTAAACTAATGTGTGCTGATTGTGGCCAAAAACGCTTGCGGTTGCAATGCCGGCAATAAGTAAGACAAACTTCGGTAACGATAGCAAGGCAGCGATCAGAATAGCGGTGTATTAGTTTGGGTACCGGCATATGGCTGTCTTCTTCCAGCGGATCGTCCAGATAGTCCTTATAACATGAAATTTCCCGCAAATCCGGAATGCACTGGGCGCGGACCGGATCGTTTTCGTCATCAATTTGAATAAGTGATAAATAATATGGAGTGATTGCCATTGGATAAACAGCTGTTACGGCGTTTAACTTTTCCGTCCGCAGCAGTGACTTGCCTGGAAAATGATCTAATTGTGCCACCTTGGTAATGCGATTTTTGAATTGCCAGCGCCAGTCTTGCCAATCTCTAGCCGTGGCATTTTTAAAAAAGGACAAAATATTTTTATTTTTGTTTATATTCATATATACAATTTAATGGAAAGCAAATTAAGGCGTTCCTACTACCATAATTTTAACTAGATGCAAAGGAAATCAATTATCTTTGGGCGGCTTAAAATATGCGGGAAATCAATTTCCAGCCGTGATATGTTGAAATAAAGGCTAAAAACCCATTCTGGAGAGTTAATTTGATGTCTCTACAGCAGCGCAAAGAAAGAGTGGCGATATTATCAGTCGTTTCCAATTCTTTTTTAGTTTTATTTAAAGTAATTGTCGGTGTTTTAATCGGTTCTGTTTCGATAATATCCGAAGCGATTCATTCGTGTATGGATTTGTTGGCCGCAATTATCGCCATCTTCTCTGTGAAAACATCCAGCATTCCCGCTGATGAGCGGCACCCCTTTGGCCACGGAAAAATAGAAAATATATCTGGTTTGGTGGAAGCAGCGCTTATTTTTGTTGCCGCGTTTTGGATTATTTTTGAAGCAATAAAAAAAATAAGTTCTTCACAAACACTTGACGCTCCCGGCTGGGGAGTTGCGGTCATGCTCTTTTCCGCTGTCGTCAATTTTATTGTTTCCCGAAAACTATTCCAAGTAGGCAAGGAAGCTGATTCTATTGCCTTGCAAGCCGATGCCTGGCATTTACGGACGGATGTATATACTTCCGTGGGCGTTATGGTAAGCTTGGGGTTGATTTGGATCGGACATAGCCTTTTCCCCGATCCGAAGATCCATTGGCTTGATCCGATCGCGGCCATATTCGTTGCCGTCATCATCTTGCGGGCAGCTTACAAATTAACTGCAAACTCCATTCGTGATTTAATGGATGTTAAATTGCCGCCGGAAGAAGAAGATTGGATTCGCGATGTAATTGTAAGTTGTCAGCCATCCATTCATGGTTTTCATCAGTTAAAAACACGCAAAGCAGGGCATTTTCGCTTTATAGAATTTCATATTAAAGTTAATCCGCAAATGTCGGTGGTTGATTCTCACAACATTACTAAAGGATTAAAATTAAGCATCAGACGAAGATTTCCCGATTCCGTTATCACTATTCATATTGAACCGTGCGATGGTGAATGTGCAGATATCTGTGCTACTGGCTGCTTATTGGCCGAAGATAAAAAGCCAAAGTTTTCAAAAATTTCCCCTGAGCTTAAAACCGACAGAAGAACACCGATAAATGGAGACAGTAGCTGACTTTAGACATCAGGAACTAATCCCGATAACGGCATCGGTTTTTTTGGTGACTATTAATTTCAGTTGTACCATGTAACTATCCAACAAGCTTACCGTTTTTACGTATTAGTCAAATAGACAAGTCTATCTGCCGCAATCAGTATTCAAGTCTCCGAGTTTTATGAAGACGGAAAAATTGTTTGGGAAAATACTAATATATAAATATTGACAAATATATATATCTATTTTATGAAATATACATAAATGTAAACTGATAAGCTAAATTTGACGGCAGTTAGTAATAGGCAAAAAGCAGAATAAATTCAATGATAATTAAAGGGGTGATATGAAAAAAAGTATATTCGAGCTTCAGGCAGATATTTGTAAAACATTTTCTAATCCTAAACGTTTGGAAATAATTAATTTGTTAAAAGAAAAAGAGATGTCCAGCAGTGAGCTAATGCAAATGACCGGTTTGAGCAAAGTAAATATTTCTCAGCATATGAATATTTTGAAATCAAAGGGCGTTGTCCTGACCAGACGAGAAGGCGTTGTCCTGTATTATCGAATTGCTAATCCTAAGATTGTTCAGGCCTGCACCTTGATGAGAGAAGTTCTCATGGAACAGCTTCAGGAAAATAAAAGGATCGTTTCCGGCCTAATAAAAACATCGAACGAAACCTCCTAATGGAAGTCCTTCAAACTGTAGTTGGAAAACTATGCGTAGTGTCTATTTTTGCTAGCGCGGGTATGATTGGAAATCATATTTTTAGTCCTGGATAATTCTGGTTTTTACCCCGCTCTAATGGCGGGTTAATATATAACAAAAAAGCGGTTACTCGGGGATTATTGAGGAGGTGAGGCTAGATGAAATAATTAATTAGGTGATTTTACCGGCTAGTATTGACCGGGCAATTTAAACCATATGCTATAATATCATGAGGAGAAACTATGAAGACAATTATTAAAACATTGTTATTAATCACCATTGCCATGTTGCTTAGCAGTGGTAACGCTTTTGCAACCAATGGAATGCGGATGATCGGGTTCGGTCCTGTACAAGACTCCATGGGTGGAGTGAGTGTGGGGCTTCCGCTGGATGCTGCATCAATACTGACTAATCCGGCCGGAATGAGCGTTCTGCCTGGCCGGATAGACTTTGGCGCCTCGTATTTCAAGCCTTCTGTTGATTATAAAGCAACCGGGGGGGCGAATGGGGCTACAATTGATTCTGACCGTGGAGGGTCGCCTGTTCCTGCCTTTGGCTTGATCATACCTCTTGGTGAAAAATTCAGATTTGGAATAGGTGCATACGGCGTGGCCGGTATGGGTGTTGATTATGCTCCAAATCTTTACGGCAGTGCCACCTATACATCATATTCACAGATGCGTTTTGCGCCGGGGCTTTCTTACAAAATTAACGATATGATATCTGTCGGGGCCGTAGTCAACATTATGTATGCGACCATGGAATTCAATGCCGCCAGCGCTGCTGGTCAGCTACCGCATATGGGGGCATCGTCATTTGGTTACGGGGCCACGATCGGAGTATTGGTGAAACCGGTCGATTTTCTTCAGATCGGATTGGCCTACGAAACAAAAAGCTATTTTCAGGATTTCGCCTTTAACACTGCTGCCGGTGTAGATAAAATAGAATTTGATCAGCCTCAAATGGCGACAATAGGTTTAGGTATAAAACCCATCAAAAATCTATTAATTGGTTTTGATGTCGAATGGATAAACTGGTCAGATACCAATGGGCAAAACCTGCCCAAATACACGACCAACGCCAGCTCGGCCATGCCCTGGAATATGGATTGGAGCGACCAGTTCGTATACAAGGTTGGCGTACAATACACAGTGATCTCAATGATCGCATTACGGGCCGGATATAACTACGGCAAGATGCCGCTTAATAGCGACCGCGCATTCGAAAATATTGCTTTCCCCGCCGTTTCCGAGCACCACTTTACCGCAGGTATTGGAATCAATTTCACCGAACGGTTCACCATTAATATTGGCGGCATGTATTCACCAACAGCAAAACTTAGCGGCTCTAATCCGGCACAGGGTATAAGCTCATATGAAACAGAGATGTCACAGTACTCCATTGATATGGGGATTACCTACACTTTCTAAATTATTTAGATAGCACGGCAGATAATATCTGCCGTGCTAATTAATTTGATGATAACTAATCGATTGGCCGAAATAGAAAAATTGTTCATGAATTAATTCCTGAAATATCAAGAGTTGATTTAGCAGAAATATTTGGGGCTTTTCTATTAGCGAATATATAAAATATCTACCTTCGTAAAATTTGTCAGAATAGGAGATTACCTATGGACAAGCAGAAAAGAAAATATCTGGAAGAAAAGTTCGGCAATCGCGTCAATTTTGATGAAATAGAACGCGTATTGTACAGCCATGATATTGCAGCTATACCATCTCTCATTGCGCCGCTCATCGGCAAAACTGTTCCCGATGCGGTTGTTCAGCCCCAAAACGAAGAAGAGCTTGTTGCTCTAGTCAATTGGGCCAGGGAAAATAATATCGCTCTAACACCGCGGGCGAAAGCTTCTTCCGGCTATGGAGGAGTTTTGCCTATTAAAAAAGGCATCATCGTTGATTTCTTTCGGCTGAATAAAATTTTATCCATAGATAAGCAAGCACAGACAGTGACCTGTCAGGCGGGCGTTGTCTGGGAAAAAGTTGATGCCGCATTGGCTAAAGAGGGGCTGACGGTAAATCTATATCCATCCAGCTATCCTGGCTCCACAGTGGGTGGGTGGCTGGCACAAGGCGGCGCTGGTTTTGGTTCCTATCAATATGGCTGGTTTCGGGAGAATGTAGTCTCAGCCCGGGTTGTTCTGCCCGATGGCTCGGTGAACGTTTTTACCGGTGCCAATCTGGATTTAATCGCCGACGCGGAAGGAACGACCGGTTTTATTATCGATTTGACCATGAAAGTCCAGCCTAAGGAGAAACTCGAAATTATTGCCATCGGTTGCCCGGATGCTGATGACCTTCAACGGATTGTGGAAGATATCGTAAAAGCGGATCTGCCGTTATGGTCACTTGTTTTCATCAATCCCCGGATGGCGGAAATGAAGAATCGTTCGCCATTAATGGAACATAACGGGCATCCGGCTGAAGAAAGAGTGCTTTTGCCCGCTTCTTATATAGCAACGATAGCTTATCATAAAAAAGATGCGGCACAGATTACGGCGAAAATGAAGGAAATATTACGCCGCTGCCAGGGTGAAGTATTAAGCGAACGCATAGCCGCACATGAATGGAAAAACCGTTTTAAACTTATGGTAGTCAAACGGCTTGGCCCCAGTCTGGTGCCGGCTGAAGTCGTCATCCCGCTTTCCCGGTTGGGCCGCTTCATGACGGAAGTCGAAAATAAAATCAATCAACCGGTCGTCAAAGAAGGTACGATTATCCGCAAAGGCAAGGATGGGGTGCCGGAAGTCGTTATTCTGGGATTTATTCCCGCTGATCAGCGCAAATTCAGCTACAATTTTGTTTTCAGTCTTTCGTTATCCATTGTGAAAATTGCCGAAAAAAACGGCGGCCGGGCCTACGCTACCGGTTTATATTTCAAGTCTAAAGCCAAAAAAGTATTAGGGCCGGAGAGGATAGCCAGATTAAAAGCATTTAAAAATAAGATCGATGCACGAGGCATTTTCAATCCCGGAAAGGTCATCGGTTACAGTCTTATGGATAGTGCCGTGAGCATTGGGGCTGCTTTTGAGCCGCTGATCCGGCCTTTCGGTAATCACGTTATCACACATATCGGAGAGAGAAAAATATATCCCCAAAGCGATATTCCGGCGGATGTTGTCTGGTATGCTTACAGTTGCTCTCAATGCGGCTACTGTGTGGAGGAGTGCGATCAATTCTACGGCCGCGGCTGGGAGAGCCAGAGTCCGCGCGGCAAGTGGTATTGGATCAGGGAATATCTGGAAGGAAGGGCCAAGTGGACTCAGGCGCAGATTGATACTTTTTTAGTCTGTACCACCTGCGAGCTTTGCAACTTACGTTGTTCCGCGGTTCTGCCTATAGAGCCTGCCTGGATGAAACTCAGAGGCAAACTGGTTAATCAGGAAAAACGGATGACGTTCCCGCCTTTTGAAATGATGGCCGAAGCGCTTCGTACCGAAGGCAACATTTGGGCCGGTTACCGCAAAAACAGGGCAGACTGGTTTCCACAAGACCTGAAGGAAAAACACGGTCCCGGTCGCAAAGCGCCGGCAGTATATTTTGCCGGATGCACGGTAAGCTATGTAGAAAATGATATCGGCATGGCAACCGTGAGATTGCTGGACAAAGCCGGTGTGGATTTTACCTACGCGGGAAAACCGGAAAATTGTTGCGGTACACCCATGCTGGTCGCCGGCAAATGGGACCTTTTTGCGGATATTATGCGTAAAAATATTGAGGTCGTAAAACAAACCGGTGCGGATACTGTGATTGCCTCCTGCCCGGCCTGCGACATGATGTGGCGTGTTGTTTATCCCGAATGGGCCAAGAAATTGGGCATTGAATACAACATCAAAACCAGACATTACTCGGAAGTTATTGCCGAAAAAATCAAATCCGGTGAATTCAAATTTCCGGCGAATAACCTAAAACCGATGAAGGTTACCTGGCATGACTCCTGTCATATCGGGAGAGCTTCCGGCGTTTATGAACCGCCCCGCGAGCTGATTAAGGCGATACCCAATGTGGAATTTGTGGAAATGGCGCATAATCGTGAGGAAGGCCACTGCTGCGGCAGCGTTCTTACGCTCATTAAAGACCCGTCTGTAGCTGCCGATATCGGTAAAATAAGGCTTGATGAAGCGGTTGATATTGGGGCCGAGAAGGTCCTGGCTCTTTGTCCCTGCTGTCAGGTGCAATTGCGCATAACGGCGAAAAAGAAAAATATGCCGTTGGAAATTGTGGATCTGGCGCATCTGGCCGGAAACGCCCTGGGCTATGAATTCCCCGATCCTAATCCTGATGTGCACAGCCAGTGGGGCGTTTTTGACGCTTTTATCTCGCTGATGACGCCGCAGGGTTTTGCCAATCTGATTGGAACGATGTGGCCGCAGATGATTGATGCTATGCCCTTTGGCATGGGGCCGATGATGCGGGTCATGGGCAAGATTCCCGGCGCGCTCACTTTAATGAAACCCATGTTTCCGGTTTTGTTTCCCATACTGCTGCCGATGATGATGCCCAAGGTCATGCCGGTAATGCTGGAGAGAGTTGCCGGCCTGATTCCCATGCCCGATTACATGCGCGAACAGATGCCGGAGCTGATGCCCAAAGTTATGGACAATCTGATGCCGCACATGATTAAAGACGTTGTGCCGCTGGTAACTCAACCGATGATCGATTATCTGACCGGTAAAACAAAATAATTTTGGCTACAACAAAACAATCTGATATATAGGCAGCAAAAAGATTATATGTTATAAGAAGCACCTTCCTTTAAGGACCGGTCGGGCCAGTCTGTTCCGATGTCTCACCCGGTACATAAATTTGATTTATGTAAGAAAGGATAATAATCATGAAGCTTGCCAAAAAAATCATGTTGCTTACTTTTTCTTTGCTGCTAATTATCATTGCGGGAGGAGATTCGGACGGCCAGGAAAGAGGCAGCAGAGAATTGGTGATTCTCTTTACTCACGATTTGCATTCGTATTTATTGCCCCATAAGGTTTTGACTCAGGACGGACAACAAGTACAGCAGGGGGGATACGCTAAGCTCGCTTATGTAATTAAAGAACAGCGGACATATCAGCAGAATAAGACTTTGCGTGTAGATGCCGGCGATTTTTCTATGGGTACGCTTTTTCACACTTCATTTCTGAAAGAGGCCTCTGAACTCCGGCTCATGGGCAAAATGGGTTACGATGTAGCAACTTTCGGTAACCACGATTTCGATTTCCACGCGGAGGGTCTGGCTAAAATGCTTCAGACTGCCCGTTCTAAGAGCCAGCAATTGCCTGCTTTAGTCGCTTCCAATATTATTTTTAGCAGGAACGATCCCGGAGATGCGGCACTGAAGCAAGCCTTTAAGGATTATCCGGTAAAAGATTATATGGTTCTGGAAAGAAACGGTATCCGCATTGGGGTATTCGGCATTATGAGCAAGGATGCCCGTGACGATACGCCCTTTGCCCAGCCTGTTAAATTTGGTGATCCGATTCGGGCAAGCAAGAAGATAGTGGATGTATTAAAAAACAAAGAAAACGTTGATATGATTATCTGCCTTTCCCATTCCGGTACATCTCCGGTAAAAAAGAAATCGGAAGATGAAGAATTGGCGCGAAAAGTGCCGCAAATCGATGTTATTATAAGCGGCCATACGCACACTATTTTACCCAAACCGATAAATGTTGGCCGGACAATTATCGTTTCCAGCGGCTGTTATGGCGAGTATCTGGGTATTTTGAAAGTTTTTTACACCAAAGGAAAGGATATCAAGATCGCTTCCTACGCTTTAAGAAATATTGCCACCGGTATTCCGGACGATAGAATTGTCTCGGAAGATGTTGCCGACTACAAAGATATTGTTAACCGGGATTTTCTTTCTCCCTATCGTTTAAGTTTTGATCAGGTAATTGCCGAAAGCGATTTTAATATGGAATCGCTTGTTTCCGCTTATGCCCACCCCAGAGAGATGGGATTGGGAAACATGATTACCGATGCTTACCGCTTTGCCGTACAAAAAGCTGAAGGGAATAATTATGAATATGTTCATGTTGCCTTGGAACCACTGGGATTGATCAGAGATTCTTTCCAGAAGGGGAAAATTACGACTGCCGATGTTTTTCAGGTGCTATCGCTGGGTATCGGCAGGGACGGCGTTGCCGGCTATCCGTTATTGGCTTTTTATGTCAACGGCAAGGAGCTGAAGGATATTCTGGAAGTTGAGGCATCAGTGGCGCCTTTCAAAAAAGAGAATGCTCATCTGCAGGTTTCCGGAGTAAAGTTCGCCTTCAATCCTCATCGAATTTTGTTCGATAGAGTAACGCAAGTTTCCGTTCAGGATGAAAAGGGCGAATATAAACCTCTCGATTTTAAGAAACTGTATCGTGTCTGTTCTAACCTCTATGCGGCGGAAATGATAAATTATGTAAGCAAAGCTACTTATGGACTTCTCAGTGTAAAACCAAAGGATAATAAAGGCCGCACTTTGCCGGATTTAAACAAGGCGATTATCTATACCGATAAGGTTTCTTCCAAGCCACAGGAATTAAAAGAATGGGTAGCCCTTACGCAGTATATGCGTTCCTTTACGGATACAAATCATAACGGTATCCCCAATATTCCGGGAAAATATCGCGCACCGGAAGGACGTTATCAGGCGGAACCTTCAATGGATTGGAAAAAGATACTGGCCAACGGCAATTTCATCACTTATGGAGCTTTGATTATCGGAATTGTTCTCCTGTGTGCCTTAATTTTTTTAATCGTGTTTGTTATTAAAAAAGTTAGACCATTATTAATCAAGGTCAAATAAAAACATTGCTCTCCGAAGGCAATTTTGGAGTAATAAAACTACGGAAAAACAAATGCCTGCTTTATTTATCGGTCACGGCTCACCGATGAATATCATCTTGAAAAATGATTTTACCAAACACCTGAGCGAACTGGGGAAAAAACTTCCTCAACCGGAAGCCATTATGGTTATATCTGCGCATTGGCTGACCAGAGACACTTTTGTCACCTGCATGGAAAGGCCGCAACAAATTTATGATTTCTATGGCTTCCCCGCAGAGTTGTATGATTTTAAATATGGTTGCGTTGGTTCACCAAAGCATGCGGCTATGACGAAAAAAACGGTCAAAGGCATAGAAATAAACTGTTCTGATGAATGGGGCTTGGATCACGCCTCCTGGGCAGTGTTAAAACATATGTATCCGCAAGGCGACATGCCTGTGTATGAAATGAGCCTGGATATGACTAAAGATGCGGCCTTTCATTACAATCTGGGAAAACAACTTGCTGATTTAAGAAGCAAGGGAATCTTGATTATCGGTAGTGGGAACATGGTCCATAATTTGAGGTTGATGGATTACGATACCGACGCCCCATCGGATGATTGGGTTGTAGAAATTGATGGAAAAATCAAACGTTGTTTATTAGAAAAAAACCATGCTGACCTGATTGATTATCAAAAGCTAGATACTAGCATAAGAAAGGCCATTCCTACCTTAGATCATTATCTGCCGATGCTCTACATAATTGGTTTGCAACAAAAAAATGATAAGCTTAGATTCGTCCATGAGGGCTATCAAAATAATACCATTTCGATGAGATGTTTTGTTTTGGAATAAAAAGTAGTCAATAAGCTATTTACTGATTGGCTGCTTATTCCAATTCTAAATAAAAGATGAAATCGAGGCGGCAAGGAGAAGGTGACGAGGTGTATTGTACATAATGGATGAGAGAAAAGCATTGAATATTACCAGTTGTAAAGATGAAAATTTGCTCCGCCGAATTTATGCGGATTGATTCAGCTCTTTTTATAGGTACGAAGGCCCCCCACCTTAAGTGAACCAACATTGTTGGTGAACATATTGGAAACAGTCGTTTCAATCCTTCCGTATTATTCAGGACAGACTAATTAAAGATTTCTTTCTATGTGTCTGATTGTTTATGAAACAAAAAAAACAGGGGGCAAATTATAGAATTTGCCCCCTACAGTGTAACAGCAGTTTAACGTTCGTTGCTTCAAGGTTATCTTATTGAATAATCATACCACGGTCGAGAATTGAAGGCTTCCTTAACGATATTCACGGCTGCCTCTACGTTGTAATGGGCTGTATTAAGCGTCAGGTCGTAATTAACAGGATCATCCAACTCGGCATTAAAGTATTTTTTAATAAAGGACCTCCGATCCTTCTCGGTTTTAATGATCCTTTTTTCTGCCTCTTCATAGGTCACATCATAGGCATACATGACATTGCGGACTCTGACGTCCATGGGTGCGACAATGAGCAGGCGGAGACAGATCTCGCTGGGCAAGATATACCCGGTCCCTCTCCCGACGATGATTGCATGACCATGCGCCGCTATGGCGCCGACAACTTTTGTAAGATGAAGAAGATATTCATCGGGCCAGAGATGTAGTTTTTTTTCAATAGCGCCGATCCAGTCATCCAGCATAGAACGATCCTGTTCATCGAGGGTGGCAATCACGGCCTCACTCACATGGGCGCTCTTCGCTACCTCTTCCACAATTTCATTGTCGAAAAGATCGATATTTAAATCTTTCGACAGTTGCTTCGCCAGCGTATCCGCACCGCTTCCCGGTAATCTTGAAATGGTAATCACGGGACGGAGGCGTTTTTTATATTTCTTTTTTTTATTCAACTCCCATTTTTTTACTTGCGCGGCGATGGTTTGCTCCACAAAGGCTTCCTGTGATTTAAATGTTTCCATGACACCTCCTTGTTGATTCTCTCTATTTTTAATCTTCACGATGTTTGTCAATTCAATCCGCATTTAGCGGGCTTTCTTATACAGGGAACGGATTTCTATTTCAAGAAATAAGCTGTTATACGCCTCAAACAATCGCAATTTACGCTTTAGCGCTTTTTGTAAACGCCTTCAGATCAACGTGATCTGTCACCATTTTTTCTATTATGTTGATTTTTTCTATATCATCCTTAGTCGGCAGGGGGTCAATCCCGTCGATCTGCCTCGCAGTCTCATGGGTATCGGTAGAGACCAGCAACAGGGGAATCCCTAAAGTTTCAGCTTTCGAAAGGATGACTGGTGAAGGCACGATATTATTGGACAGGATTATGGCGGCCACATTGTTTTCAAGAGACATCAGGATCAAATCACTGCGGTCGCCGCTGGCAATGACGACTTGATGATGATCCAGAAATAGAGGACTTTTCGTCGCTGAATCTCCTCCCATGGAGCCCACGACAATGTTTCTGACCTGACGGTTCAAGCCGGACTCACCAGCCAGGACTTTTGCAAACATCCGATCCGCAAGATATCGGGCAGTAAAATAGGTCAGCTCAGGAAAAGAAGGGACGACACCCAGCACCGGAATGCCCATTTGACTAATCCTGGGCAGGTAGACATCATTAAAATCGTCGATATTGACGACTTTATTGATGACAACTCCCATGAAATGAAAACCATCTAACCGGATATACTTCTTGAGGAAACTCATATCATCGATAATGGTATCCTCATCACCACTTACCATGATCAGGAGCTGTCCTTCCACAATCTTTGTCAGGGAGATGGCGTCAAGGTAGACCGATGTGCCATAAAAGATATCCTTCCCCGCTTCCACGAATATCAGGTCCTTATTCTTACCGATATGATCTAAGGCTTTCAGGAGTTTTGCCTCTGTAGCTTTTTCATCCAGGGAATAGAGGAGCTTGGAATGATGAAAACCGATGCTCATGTCTTCCGGATTCTCTTCGAGATTGAAGATATGGGTCATGAGTGCAGCATCATAGTCCCAGAGTTGCTTTTTCTTGTAAAGTAATCTTGCACCAAAAGGTTTCAGATAGCCTATTTTTTTGTTCAATGTCCTGGCCAGACCAATGATCAGGCTCGTTTTACCTGCACCCTGTCGCATAGACGTGATGACAAATTTATCCATCGATTTCACCTCTTTTCATTTTTTGTAAGGATGATTCGTATATCCACAGCTCTCACACCATCACCCTGTTCATAAACGACCAGCGGATTAATTTCAATGTCTGAAATTCCCTGGCAGTGACGAAGAATGGCTCCCAGTATGGCGACGACATTCACGACAGCGGCTACATCCTTCATTTTTTCTCCCCGCACCCCGAGGAGTAACGGATAAGAACGGAGTTCTTTAATCATGCTGCTAATATCCCCCGCATTGACGGGGAGTGACCGGAAAGAAACGTCTTTCATGACTTCGACATAGATCCCGCCTAGGCCGATCATAATCATCGGCCCGAAGGTCTGATCGATTCTGGCACCCACAATCAGTTCCGTTCCGGGTTTAACCATTTCCGAAATATCGACCCCGTCAATCAGAGCGTGGGGAATATGTGCCTTGCAGTTGCGCAGAATAACACCATAGGCGTCGACAACCTCACCCTCATTTTCCAGGTTCAGGGCAATCCCGCCGACATCACTCTTGTGGATGATGTCCTTGGAAACAACTTTCATGACCACAGGATACCCGATGGTGACGGCCGCCTCAACCGCACCCTTGATCGTCTGGGTCTGAATGCTTCTCGGAATGGGGATACCCGCTATATCCATGATTTTCTGGGCTTCGTGAGCCAGCAGGAAAAACCGGTCATTCTTTCTTGCAGCAGCTACAATGGCCGTTATGGAAGCCATATCCAGTATGATATCGGAAATATTATCCGAATCCGAATGACTTTCTAGATATTCTTTATATCGATACATCGCTCCCAGCGAGGAAGCTGTGTCATAAACATCATCGGAAACGGGAACACCTCTTTTCTTCGCTGAAACCACATAATCCGCCGTTTGTTGACCACCGAAAAGTGAAAACACGATGAGCTTTCCTCGGGATTTGTATTTAAGGAAGTTCTTCTCGATGATGGTCCCAAGATTCACGGAAGGTGAAAGAGCCGATTCGCAATAGATGCCGAAAACCGTATGAATGTTGTCATCGGCAAGGGCCGCATCAAAAGCTTTTGTATAATCGACAGCCGCCGCCTGACCGGTAATATCAATCGGATTCTTGGTGGATCCAAATGTAGGAATAACGGGAGAAAAAACACTTTTCAGATTTTGAGGATCGTCATAAAGACTAACGCTATATTTCTCACAGGCGTCCGTCGCCATTACACCGGCACCCCCGCCATTGGTAATGATGACCGTGTTCCCTCCTTTGGGAAGCGGGTTGCCCGCCAGGATCATCGCCCAGTTAAAAGCCTCTTTGGTGCTTTCCGCCCGGAGCGCACCGCACTGGCGGATTACATCGTCAAAGACCTCATCCGAACCGGCCAGCGAACCGGTATGGGATGCGGCCGCCCTGGCGCCTTTCTCAGAACGGCCGGACTTGATCACCACCACCGGCTTTTTCCGGGTGGTTTTTCTGACGGCCTGGATGAATTTCTCGCCATCCCGCACGCCTTCAATGTACAT
>Ga0182027_10000080_pt1 | contig 140679 bp, 136 predicted proteins | sample 712E1DmetaG_FD_121300 | JGI IMG/M metagenome (GOLD analysis project Ga0182027, IMG submission 121300) | Permafrost microbial communities from Stordalen Mire, Sweden - 712E1D metaG (Illumina Assembly) | ecosystem: Environmental > Terrestrial > Soil > Wetlands > Permafrost | place: Sweden...
GTCTGCCGCTTCCAGCGCCTGGAACATCAACACGCTGCCTGACGCTGTCTGCCCCTTCGTCACCCCCCGCTGCTGCGTCTCGATCGTCGTCGCCGTCGGGTAGAGCGGATTATTTGTCGGATCGGTCAACGCCTTGATCGTGGCCGGGTCAATCTTCCCGCCCTTGGCCGGCAGGATGAACCCCGGATAGTTCGCCAAAATGCGTTTGGCAATAGTATCTTCCAAGCCGGGGCTTTGGGTGTCAGCCGCTTCCAGCGCCTGGAACATCACCACGATGTCCGCCCACGCCTGCACCTGTGTCACCGCCTGCTGAGACGTCTCAAGCTGGCCCAAGGCATTAAACAAGGGATTGTGGTCCTTGTTTGTCAGGGCTAAGATATCGTTTAGCGGAATCGTCCCACCATCAGGAACCGGCATCTTGAAATAGGGGAAATTCGGCGCCACAATCCTGCTTACAACGGCCTGCTGGAGATCCGCTGGCAAGGCTTCCAATCCGGTCACAAGAGCCAGGATGTCAACCATCGACTGCACTTCAGTATCTATTTCCGCAAAAGTGTATGGACTTCCCGCCGCATTAAATAAGGGATTTGATCCAGAATTCGTAAAATTCTGGACATCGATGGTATCAATGCGCCCATCCTTTAAATTTATTCCCAAGTCCGGAGACAGAATCCTGTCATTCAGCGCCAGACGGACATTCTCAGGCAGCGCATTGAACTGCAGTTGGAACTCCACCATATCGTCATAAGTCTTCATGACCGTATCGGGATTACGGGGACCATATTGGTCATAGAGGATTCCGTTACCATCCAGGTAGAAGATGTTTTGGGTAGTGAGGCCATCCCTGAAATTGATGCCATAGAGCCGTAAGAATATCTCGCCGATTTCCGTCTTGTGCACGGCCTTCGCCCAATCAGCGAACAGTTGCGCCGCCAGGTCCATAAAATCAGCGGACGCGATCGGATTGGAACCTCCCGTCGTTCCTCCGCCCTGACTCGGAGGGGTATGCCCTGGAGGAGGCGGGTTTACAACAACGGCCGCCTGATTTGCCAGTTTCCGGACAGTGCCAGTTCGCGATAGTGTCTGAACGAGATCCACGATGGCCGGCAGATTCCCTGCCGTTACCCCATTCGAAAGGTCAATGTTCATATACGTCCGGACTTTAGGCCAGCTGGGTTTAGACTGGAGGCGCTGGACAAAGGAATTCGCGATCTCGACATCGGAAAGATTTTTTGTCGATTCGGGATTACCCGCTCCTTTAATTAGTTTTCTGGCATGGACCGCGTCCATCGCCTGGCCGGCAACCGTCAATCCCCAGCCTTTCAGCTGATTCAGGGTGTCGATCGTTTTATTCGTGTTATCGGCCCGCGCGTTGACCAGCACCTGGAGCGCGGCCTCAATGGCGACCACGGTATATTTGTTCTGATTCATCTTCCGGGCCAGGAGCGCCACCGGGTCGCCTTCTTTGGAGCGGAGATCAACCTGCAGAAGGTCCTGAAGAGCCTGGAGGAGCGCATCGCCGGTGACAAATTTCACCAGCGCCTGAACATCGGGCGATTTAGCGCGCAACCGGTCGACGTAGCCGGGGCTCCTGGCTATAAAGGAACGCAACGCGGCCATCGATTTCTTATTCATTTGACCCGACTTCAGCACGGCCGGATCAATCCCCGCGCTCCGGGCTACGAAATTCCCGACCGCATCATTCGCTTTGGCCTGACTCAGAACCACATTCACGTCGCTCTGCGAAACCAGGGAGTCCGCGGCGGCCGGGCTGGACACCACAGAACTGCCCGGCGTCTGATTTCTCCCCACCAGTCCCGTCGTCGGCATGCCGTTATGGACGGTCGGCGCTTTGCCTCCGAGGAAGCGCCTGGCTCCGGGGACCTCGTGCGACACGCGAATAGCGATGCTGATAGCGGCCTGCAGGGTCACCTGGCCGTCGGCCGTTCGTCCCAGCTCCAGGCTTTTCTGCAGGCGATGGAAATATGTTTTGTCCGCGATGTCGATCATGAAGGTCGCCGCGTTGCGGACGTTCTGCACAACGGCCTGGGAATCATCCTGCGTCAGCGGCAGGTTGGCCAGCACGTGGAGCACCGCCGAGTCACCGAAAAAGCGCGTCAGGGGCGCGAAGTTCTCAGAGGACAGATCCAGGAAAAGGTCTTTTTCCGTTCCGGTATCGGAAAGCCCCATCATGATCGAGCTGAACTGCCTGACCGACTCTGGCGAATTCGGATTCTGCGCCAGGCTGCCGAAGTACCGCTGTGCGGTGACGCGATAGCTGTTGGCCCCATCGGAGCGAAGGGCGTCGGCCAGCTGAACCGCCACCGACTGGGGCAGGCGGACGCTGATTTCCGCGTCAGGCTGAATGAGCGTGCTGGCGTTTGGATCGCGCGTTCCGCCGACATCCAGGGAAATGAAATCTTTGCCGTCTTTGCCGGGGATCCGTATGCCGGCGCTTTCCCGGACGACGAGCTGGTCGCCGAATTGATCCAGATCAACGTCGGCATGCAGGCCCTTGGCTTTGGGAACATCCACGCGAATCGATAGGTTGCCGTACGAATTGTCCAGATCGTTCCCGGTGAAGGATCCGCCGAAGCTCACGCGGACATCTTTTCCTTCAGAACCCGAAAACTGGACATGCGGGACAAATCCGTTGCCCTCTTCATTGTTGCCAGCGCCTAAAATAAGACGAATGGGGCTTTGCGTGCCCAAAGCCGACCAGTCCACCGTCCATCGGTCCGGCTGATCCCCGGTATGGCTGTGATCCCACGCCAGATGCAGAGAAGAGCCGCCCGGCCAGGTAAAGTTGATGCCGAGCTGATTGTTCAGGGAACCGCCCTGTTCGGCATCCAGGGTCATGTGAATATCGAGACGTGATTTATTCGCGAGAAGCCACTGCATCGCCAGCGCCGCCTGAGTCACCGCCAGAGTATCCGTCTGGCTCTGCACCGCCTCGAAGGTCGCTCCGGGCTGCGACAGGTGCATCGTTTCCGTCCACGTATTCAGGACCGGGTTGTAGCTGGAAACGGTATAGGAGGCAAAAGAAGGATTTCCATCCCGGGCTTCCGTCCAGGATTCCGAGATGACCGTCAGCGTGCCGAAGAACGCCGTGGGAGACACGGTCGGGTTTCCGCGGATCGCCCCGGAAAGCGCGTAGCCGTTCTGGCTGGCCATGGAGGTGACATCCGCCGGCGCTTCCATCACAAACTGCGTGCGGCCCTGGCTCACCACACGATAGACGGGCAAGCGCAGCGGATCCGTGCCGGGGACCAGCGTGACTTTGGCCTCCGGCGTGAGACCGACTTTTTCTCTCATGGCTTTCACCAGCGGATCGTTATCCAGATTCGCGAAATCGTGAATCCCGACGCTTCCGGCGATCGTCAAGGCCTCGGCCAGCTGCAGCTCGGCGCGCGCGAGCGATTCCTGGTCGGCCTTGGTGATCTTCTGATGCGCCTGATTTTTATCCGCCACCCTTTGGTGAATGGCTTCCCACCCCGCCTTGACGGACACATAATGCTGAAGAGCCGCCGTCTGCTGCGCCGTCGTCTGATGCGCCGTGCGCGCCTGATCAATGGCTTTCAGTTTCTGTTCCAGCTGTGCCGCCTGATCGTTATAGTCCTTGCGCAGCGGCGAATTGACGTTGGCGACGCGCTTGAGCTTGAAGAGATGGGCGATGAGCCGGGCGCCTTCTTCATAGGCGCTCCGGATATCCGTGCCTAGCGCGATGGCGACAGGGAAAATGGCCCGGGGCGAACTGAGCGGGAAGGTAAGCGGCACGGGGACATTCCACTGAACGTGCGAATGGGCCTGATCCAACTGCTGATTGAGAAATTTGATGAGGTCCCGCTCCGCCCTCAGCTGGCTTTCGGTCAGATCGGCCTGCGTCTTCGTCCAGACGCTGTCGAGAGCCTGTTCGAGCTCCGCAGGATCGATATTTTTCCCCAATTCGATCTGCGCCGGCATCTCGCCGCCCAGAGCGAACTGAAGCAGGTGCATCGATTCGGAGAGCACCACCTGAGCCTTGGCGCGTTCCGCCTTTTGATCAAGCGGAATCTCGTTCAACGTTTCCATGGCTTTCTTGGCGTACCAGACCAGCCTCAGCGCCTGGACCTGCGCTTCCAGAGACAGCAACTGCGTCTGAATGCCCGCCAGAACCTTGCGGGTGGATTCTACATTCTTGCCGGCTTTCGTCCCATGATTGACATTGATCAGCCAGTTGGCCATGGAGGTCAGACCGATGCCGCCGTGAAACCGGACGGTGGTGCCCATCGTATTGATCGTGCCTTCCAGCCGCGTGATATCGGCCTGCAGCTGCTGGAGCTTCACCGGGTAAGGATTCTTGCCGGCCAGCTGGAGAACATCCTGGAGCGATTGGACATTGGTATGGTCGCCGATGATCAGCAGTTTATCGGTCGCAGGCGGATGCAAGGATTTCAACCTCCCTTTCAGCGATGGAGACGAATAGGTGGAGAGAATCTGTTTGGCCCAGACTATTTCCTGGACCATTTCGACGTCCGGATTCTCGATTTCCTTATATGTCGCAAGGACCTGCTGCGCCTGATGCCAATCCCGGTAGATGCGCGCCAGTTCTTCCGTGTCTTCCACGGCAGCCTGATCTCCCTTTTTAGCGGCGATTTCTTTCTTTTCTTTGCGTCCTTCCCGAACACCGACATCGATGGATAAACCGGCGAAAAACTTCCGGATGGTGGCTCCGGATTTCGAGAAAGGCCCCCAGCCTCCGCCTAACCCAAGCGCAATATTGTGAAAGACGCTGGCGGGATGTTTCTGGACATACTCTTTCGACAACTCCCCGTTTCGCGGCGCCAGAGGCACCGTGAAAAGACCTTGAGGATCCCTTTCATTGCTCGAGACGTCGCTTAACTTCAGATTGGAACCGGCTAATGCGGCATTTAATTTACCGGTCAGCTGAGTAAAGAGATCCTGCCGGGAAGCGTCGCTCACCAGATTTTCATCATAAAGAGAAGTTCCGACCGCAGAAGCCGCCCAGGCATCCGCCGTAACTTGGAGTTCCTTCTGGAAAGCGCCCAGCTTGGCTTTCTCGTCTGCGGAGATCTGGCCGTCCTGCATGAACACATGTTCCAAGCTATGGTAGGCGGCATCCGCGGCGGAACGGGCATAAAGCTGAATTCCGAGCTTCTGAATATGCCGCCCGATATCCGCTTCATCCTGGAACGTAATGCCTTTCGTCACGGAGCCCGGATTCTGGCCGGAGATCGATCGGTACGATTCCCGTGCCGCCGCGTAATCCTCCTGAGCGTGCAGGAGATTCGTGTGCGCCGCGATGGCTTCAAACGAATGAGGGGACGACGCCTGGGCCGCGGCCGCGCGGGTCTGGGCCAGTTTCAGAGCCGCTTCCGATCGATAAAGGGTTTGATAGGACTTCGCCTGGTTGAGCCGGGTCGTTAATTCAGCGGATTGGAGATTCTTCTCAGCCAGAAGGAAATGGTAATACGCGTCACGAACGGGATTGGAGCCATCCTTGAAAATCGTCATGAAGATCCCGCCGTTGACCTGCGGCGTCCCGTTCACAAACGCCGCGGCCAGAGTGGCGGTGAGCGTGCTCTCTTCGCCGTAATTTTTCAAAGCGCTGATCAATCCGTTCACAGCCGAGGCATACTGCTCTCTGGCGGTCTGCAGATCCGCGGTGGCCGAAGGCTTGAAATCCATGGACGGAGCTTTGGCCAGATCCGACATAAGGGCCGGACTAACCGGCAGCCGGAAAGCGCGTTCCAGCTGGTCCGAAATGTCCGCGATGGCGGCTCGGTCCGAATCGCTCACCGCCGCTCTCTGCAGCAGGTCCAGGAGGTTCTGTCTGCCGGATATGGATCCGGCCAGAAGGAGATCGATTAAACCTGATACCGTTTTGGCCGGTTCGAGATCCGTCGCGTTTAAGGCCAGGCGGTCAAACAGCATGAAGGCCGTGGACGCATAGGATTGTCCCATCGAACCCCGGCTGTCCAGCCAGCTCTGCAGCTTCGAACGTTCCTGTTCGATGGAGCGCGCCGGCGGCGACACCGGTTGAACGAGCTCGGGCTGAGGGGAAACCGGCGGTGCGGCCGGCGCAACGACAGGAGCGGGAGCGCGTTCAGGCTGAATGGGCGAGGCGGCCACCGCAGACGTTTGAGGAGTTTCAGGTTTTTGTGCGGCGGTGGCGGCGGCCTGCTCTTCCTGCTCGATGGCCAGTATCGTCTGGACGACGAAAGCATGACGCTTCTTGAAGGTGTCCTGGGCCGCGGCGGGCAGACGGTCATGCTGGCGCTCAACCGCCTGTTCGAGGACCAGCACACTCGCCAGGCCGCCACCGTCCACCGGAGCGCTCACCAGTTGATCCGCGTCCTCCGGGCTGATGAGGCCGAGCCCCTTGTAGAAGGCCAAAGTCGTCGGGAAATCCATTTTCCCGTTGACGATCGTTCCTCGCTCGGCCGATTGGAACTCTTTAATCGCCTGAGGAATAGGGACCAGGTGGCCGCCGTTGGCGCGCGCCTGTTCAGCGATCGTCATCGCGAGATCACCCGTCGGTTTATCCAGAGGCGCCATTCCCGTGGGGGGGAGACCCGGGGTCGGCGATCCAAATCCATTTCCACCGATCGTGGCGCCCAGGCCACCCGAAGGATGGGCGGCCGCCGTAAAGCTTATCGAGGCATATAGGAATACAAAGAAAATGCCGGCGGCAATCTTCTCAACCACATGATGGTTTATGACCCATTTCTCTTTATCGGTAAGCGGGACGACTTTTCTCGACGCTTCCAGAGCCGACTTCCATTCCTTCCAGCTCCTGAGAGGATGTCGTTCCTCGGCGCGCTCCCGCAGCCAGGCTTCTCTTTGGACGACGGCCAAACCCCTGGTTTTTTCAAAGAGCTCCTTCCCGTTCTGAATCATATTTCCCGCAAACCCTTTGAAAGTCAGGATGTGGTAGAGAGAAACAAGCTTGAGTTGAAGGCGGAGAGCCGGGGGGAGGCGGCGGCGAATCTGCTCTCGGCCTTCCGGCGTCAAGCGCATTTTGCCGTCGCCGGACTTCTCCACCATCTGCCGATTGTTCAGGGAAATATGGAGCTTCCCTTCCTGGAATGCAATGAGGGCTCGCGCGTGATCCGTATTTAAAACGACTTCCACGCGTCCCAACTGGTTGAGCAGGTCGTCCGTTCGCTGATCCCGGGCAATGAAATGACGCAGCTCATCTAAAGTGTCGTTGATGGCGGGAGTCCAGTCAGCTTCCGGGTTGCCATCGATCTCGACGGTCATGGCCTGCTGAATCCGGTTAAATTCGTCAACGGTCATGCGCGCCTGCCGGGGCGTGTCCAGGGACTGCACCGCATCGAGCAGTTCGCGGGCCAGCTCGCCGCTCAGGCCTGCCAGTTCCGCTCCAGTCTGAGACGCCAGAAGTTTGAAATTCACCGTGATGACGAGGCTTCGGCCCTTGCTGTCCTCCGGATTGCGGCTGACACGGATAACCTGAACCGCCTCGTCATCCTCATATAATTTTGCCTGCACAGGCTTGCGCTCCTGACTCAGGGAATCGTAATCGGATTGGTCCAGGATCAATTGCCGCTGGGACCGGTTCAAGCCTTCGAGCGACACCAGCAGGGCTTCCGACATTTTAAGGAGTTGATATTGTTTGTCCTGGCCGCGCCAATTTCCCGGCACATCATCAGCATCCGCGAATTCCAGGACATTCTGCTGGGTATTGAGCCAACTCAGCGTTTCAGGAGTCTTCGGCGTCACTAATTTTTCGTGCTGGAGGGCTCCATCCTCAGGAAACAGCCTGGCTAACGCCGCCCGCTGTTCAGAAATAAAGGACTGATAGCCCTCATCGGCAGAGTGGACAGGCGACCGCCCCAGAAGTTCGAGCGCCACTTCCCGGACCGCCGGGCCTCCGCTCAAGCCCGCCGCGAAAAGAGCAATCTGCTTTCGATATTTCTCCGGCTCCAGGGGCGCATGCTCGAAGAATTTCTCCAGGGCCTTTTCCCTGGCCTTTTTGAGGGTCTCTCGCTCTTCCTCGCTTTCCGGCTTGAGCCGCAGTTGCGCCAGGCGGCCAAACGCATTGCCGATTTCCTGGGCGATCTTGTTTTGAAACGCCTCGGACAGGCTTTTGCGCATCGGCAACCGCGTAAGCAGCTTCTCTAAAAATGCAAGCCGCTCTCCCAATTGAGCATTTTGCTCCTGGTCCCGCTTACGCCTGGAAGGCTGCAGGGCTTCTGCCGCCTTGGAAATCTGATCGCGGTAAAAAGGCACAAGGATGGCCAGCGCCCCGCGGTAATACTTCGCGTAATCGTCGCCGATCACTTTCGCGTATTGTCCAACGAGCCAGCGGATCATGGCCTCATCTCGTTCTGGGTGTTGAAACTGGTCCTGCAGCAAATAATTCGTCAGCCTGCTTAAATTGGCCTGGAGGCGCTGGATTTTGATCGTCCTGTTTTTTCCTTCGGGCGTATTGTGAACCTGGAGATCGGTAAAAAAGGCATCGATGCGCGCGTCACCGGAGGCTTTCTTCGGCTTTGGCGCCGACGCCGAGGGCAGGCTCCTTTCATGGCGCGGGCGGCGGTGTCCCCGCATCCGGGCAAGCAGGCTGGACCCGGCGGATGCAATGGAGGAACGGTACCGGTACAGCAGGTAACTGGCTCCGACAATCCCCACCACGGCAATGGCCATGGCACCATACTGGCCCAGAACGTGATTCAGAGACTGCCCGGCGTGATACAGGTCCATCCAGAGGCTGTGGACCGGCTGCATCGCGAGTTGCGGCGCCGCCGCGCGGCCTGGGAGAGGCAGGGCGGCCTGATACGCGTTTTGGACCTGCTGAACCACCGCGTCGGGAAGGTGATAGGGCAGTTGATGAATCACATAGTCGGGAGCTTTGATTCCCGGATTGGCTTTGAGCATCTCCTGAAAAGGCAGGTTGACGTGGTATTTTTGAGCGAACTGATGGCCGATGCGCATAAGTCCTTCGCCAGATCCCGGAGTGAAGGTCTTAGCGGCCAGATCGAACGTGGCCGCCTTGGCGGTCTGCGCGCTCATTACCGCAATGGCGAAGCCGGCGGTCGCCATGCGCAAAGACCATTTCCACAATGAGCCCCAGAACCGATTCCAAGCCGTCTGCCCATCGGCTTGTCGCCCGGGAAGATAGCTGGCTTCGACATTAACCGCTCCTCCGACTCGCTTCAATCGCCAGCGGTCCAGAAGTAGTCTTCCGAATGACCAGCCGCCGGGCTTGAAGGAATTCACAGAGGGAGCAACTGTTTCGTGGGGCGGCTCGGTCATGGATTGGACATAGAGTTCTTCCTGGTCGAGCCGGTCGACCTGAGGCGTCACAACAACAAAAGAGATCCCTCTGGCTTTCAGGTCGTGGGCGATGGTCGCCGTATGGAACCCGCCGGTGAAGAGAACGGCGGACGTCCGCGATGGTCCGAGAGACGCCAACATATTCCCCATGAGCGCCTGATTACGGGCTTCTGCCGCGGTATAGAATCGTTCGCCGGCGGTAATCGCCGCCGTAAGGGTCGGACTCCCCTGAGGCGTCATGCTCCGATGATCTTTGTACTCCAGCCACTCGTGATCCACCAGCTTCAGGGACAACAATTTTTCGGTCAATTCCAGATGCTTGCGCAGCGGCGGCGCGGCGCCCGGCAGCAGCAGATCGCGCAGATCCTTCCATTCGCGGGCGGCGTCCGGACCGATTTTGATGAGGTCCCTGAAAGCCTCAACATTGTCAGCATAGAGCGCGGGATCATCGACCCCTTCGAGCTGGATCGGCGAAAGCCGGCCCTTGCCGGCCCGGGCCGCGGCCAGTTCGACGCCGTTCAGAAGCGCTTTCGACAACAGCTGATCCGTCAGACGGGTCTGCGCGCGGCGATTAGGAACCGAGCGAAGCAGGGACACCTCGCATGGACCGAAGGCGGCCTCGGTGAACACGCGAGAAACGTGATAGCGATGGTAGAGGAACTCGACGATCATCGCGATATTTTTCTGGACGCTGATGTTTGTGTGAAGATCCTGGACAAGGACAACGAGCATGGACGGCCGGGGCGACATCCATTGGTCGGTAATCGTGCCGAACTTCGCCGGGACGGTCAGATGCGCTGCGTCGTGCGAGAAGGAGGTCAGAAGAAGATCGGAGATTCCGGCCGCCCAGGAGGGATCGGCGAAGAGCATGGAGAAAACGAGGGTCAGAGAAATGAGACGAACAAGGAACCGCCCGATTGGATTTTTTTCGCTCATGAGTGCTTCGGCGCCTCTGTTTATCACAATCAGAATCTATCTCTTCTTTCACGGCGATTCGATAGGTCGCGGGGCTAAAAAAATCCGCCATTCGGCCTAATTAATAAATGGGTCTTGCTACCTGTATGCCTCTGTATGCCCCCTTATTTTTAACAAGTCAATGTTACAGTTACGTTGCGGAGCAACCACAAAAACACCTCTATAAATCAACTTCATAAAAACTAGAAATGCTCTATAAGTAGATGTGTTTTATGCTCTATTTACATGGAATGCGGATTGGAGGGCATTAAATATTTTCATGGCAACAGACCTCCAATGTAGGGGCGGGCCTTGTGCCGGCCCGAAATTGAAAACCAGTGGAATTGTAGGGACGGTGCCCCGCCCCTACCTTCGGCACGGTCGCCCGAAAGGCGACCGTTTTGCCGATGGCCATCGCCACCTCGGCGAAATTGGCGGCGAAGGCGATTTCATTATCCTCGATCGTGCGCCGTTATAAAACGTGGACCACGAATCAATACCGATCGGATGTCCAGGCAAACAGCATCCGACCCGGAGAACCAACCGTGGAGACAGAGCCCCCTCCCGTGACAAAAAAACAAGAGCCTCTGGCGAATGATATTCGCCAGAGGCTCGATTGGAATTCGTGTGCTTTCCGGATTTAGGCTTCCGGACCGACTGCTTCCCCATTCTTCTTGATGTTAGCCGCAATCCCCAAGGCTTTTTTCTCCAAGTCCGGTTCGCGGGCAAAAGCGGCGGTGATCGGATTGGAGAGCGTCTGGTCAATGATCTCCTTCCTGAGGAAGTCGTTCTGGCCGATCGAGGGCATCTTAGTCATGAGCGCATCCGCGAGTTGCTGCCTGACGTGGTCCTCATGCGCTTTCACATCGATGCTGCTCTGAAGCTTCTGGATGGCATCTCCGACGGAGATCGCCTTCACGCCATCCGCCATCTTCAGCGCCGCGGCCGCCGTGGCACTGATGCCGGTGTCGAGCGCGCCGAGGACGCCGTTGACAACCGACGTCGGCAGCTGAACGGCGCTCAATCCTCCGCTGACCGCGTGCTCGCCGCCTGTCGTAAAACCAAGCTTCGCGACCAACCCGAAAAGAATAGTCAAGGTTGCCGCTTCGACTTCAGCGCCCCGCGTTCCGCCTTTTCCGGTCAAGCCATGCGCGATTTCCTCAGCAATGATCTGCATTTTCTGAATACTGGCATTGTCCTCGGGAGTCAATGTTTCGCCATTCTTCAGCTTGTTGATGGCCGCGGTAGCTTTCTGCAGATTCGGGATGGAATCTTCGCTGATCACGATCGCCAGTTCCCTGCCGCCAAGACCCGCGACCATCGCGTTTTTGTTATCCGTGATCTCCTGCGAAGGAGCCGCGGCAGCCGCCATCCTGGTCAAAACATCGCCCTTCACGACCTGGGCATGAACGACCTGAACCTTCTGCGGGCTCGTCTCAGGAACCAACTCCAGGGCCACTTCCAATACGGGCGAAATGTCCGCCGCCAGCGCTCCTGCCGGCGAAAAGTTATTGCCGTCAGTCCGCGTAAAGGTCGCGCCTTTACCCAGTTCCGCGGCGCCGATCGTTCCTTCAATGAACCCCGTGCCGCCCAGGTCTTCGTTCACAATCTGCCTGACGGCATCGATGCGGGCCAGATTCTCAGCATCCGCCGTCACGCCGTTTTCAAGCTGAATTCCTGCCGCTTTAGAGATGATCAAGGGTTTACCTTCGTGGGTTGCCGTCACAGCCGCCAGGAGCGCGTCTTCCGCTTCCGCTGATCCACCAAAGCCGCCAATCCCTGTCGGAGGCTCCTCGGGTTTTACGGGAGTAACTTCTGACGGCAGATTGCTGATGGCCGGCGCAGAAAGGCCGCTCGCTTCAACGGTCTTTTTACCAAAGCCGTTCGCAAAATCTGCACGAAATTCCTCTACCGTCACATGCTCACGAGCCATGCGCTTGACGTAATTGATCTGCTCGCCGACCGACAGATCGCGCGTCACGCTCGGGTGAACGACCATATAAGGAATCTTATGGTCCCGCAGATAATCCGCAATCGTCCCGACGTGGAATCCGCCCGCCACCAGGATTCCGGTGGTCTGAGTCGGATTTTTCTCGAGAGCTTTGAGAGAATTTTCAACCAGCGTGGTGTCGCGCATCATCGCCAGAGGATAAAAGGCCAGGGATTCCTGGAGCGCGTTCTGGATGTCGATGGCCAATCCGTCCTTCTTAAGGAGGAGATCCGCCACCTGGGTCATTTCCAGAAGCCGCGCGTAGGCCAGGGGGACCTCTTCCGGCGTCAGCTGGTTACTGAGCGTTCGCTTTAAAAGGTCAAGATACGAATCCACCAGGGCAACATTCTCACGGATGATATCTTCATTCCCAAGAGACTTGCGGAAGTGTGCCGTGAAGGGCTTTTCCTTAGATATCGCACGGACAATGCTGCGATGCGCCGTATGAAGCGCCATGTCCACATTTGAGGAAGAGGCATTTGAAACATTCTTAAGCGTATCAATAGCTGAATTTGAAACCCCGAAGCGGGCCGCCAGGCGGACCAACCCTTTCGAGTACTTTTCCGCCGAGATCTTTCCGGACAGGTAGTCCTGGCGCATCGCCGACAGCCGGTCAAAGGCACCGGGTTCCACCGTGCTGGCCAGATCCTGCATGGCCGCTTCATGGCGCGCGATGGCATCCAGGAGGCGCTTGCGCATCGGGTAGGTCTTGGCAAACCGTTCCCGGTTCGCCTGATATTCCTTATAGTTCTCCACGCCGGTCAGCGTAAAATTTTTTCCATTCGGATACCGCTCGGAAAAAGCCTGGGTCGCGGGAATTTCCGCTTTGGCCATGAAGTACTTCGCGAGGATGGAGCGCAGATTGGAATTGTGGATAAACGCCAGGGGGTGTTCGAGCTTGTCGGTCCAACCGCCTTCCACAAAGATCGGGGCGACGCTTTCAGAGAGTTGATCGTTGCCCGAGGTGAGCTTCTTCACCATGAAATCCAGCATCTCGACAATGTTGCGCTGAACTTCCAGGTGAGCATGGAGATCAGCGATGACGATCAGCCGGGGACGGGTTTCGCCATTGGGCGCATAAGAGGAAGCGACATAGCCGAACTGTTCCGGGGGCGTGAGTTTGGCGACGAAGGCCGGGGCGGAGGCTTCCACCGGACCGATGGCCCCGACGGGTATCGGCGCAGATGACACCGCCAGCGCCAGGCTCAGGCTCGTGGACAAAATTTGTTTCAAGTTTTTTCCGTTCATGGCATTTCTCCTGTTCAGTCCTCGGTTAATGGTTCTCACGCCTCTACTCACGTGGTTAAGTGTACGCAACTTAGCGAAAATTTCAAATAGTTCTTGCGGCTAAAAATGTCGTCCCGAAGGGCCCAGGTTCTGGCTGGGCCGCGCGTCTCCCGGGACGAGAGGAATATCCGTTTTTGAAAAGTCATCGCCCTTGGCGAGAAGGGCCTCGTCTGAGGCTCTGGCCAGGGCATATGTAAAACAATCGCCGAAGTTAAGGTTGGCCGCATGACGGCCTCGGCCGAATTTTCGCCATGCCACCCGGGCCAATTCGGCTTGTTCCTCATCGACAGGAACAATCGAAACCTGCGCGCGATGCAGAAACAGGTCCAATTCCCGTCCCGCCGCCTCCCCACGGCGGGCTTCGATGACCAGCGATGCTTCCACCAGCGTCGCCGCCGAAACAAGCCGGGTTTCGTCCGCTTCGATCAGCTCATTGAACCGACGGCGCTCCGGCTCGTCGAAGAGAATGGCGATGAGTGCCGAGGTATCAATGATCATGGCGAGGGATTCCCTGCTCGTCATAGCCAAGGATTTCGTTTTCACTGCGCTGGTCGAGGATAGGAAGATGAGCGCAGCGTTTAGCAATATCATCCAGCTGGTCGGCCAGATGCAGAGACTTGCGTCGCCCGGAAATACGCTGGAGACGTTCCCGCAACGCCTTCAAAATCGCCTGCGTGAGACTTTCCCCCGTCATACGGGCCAACTCCCTCGCCGCCTGTTCAACATCGTTGTTCCTTATGCTCATTGCCATGCGTATATACTAACGTATATTTTATATATTTTCAATGGAAATTTCTGTCTTTCTACCTGTTCGATCGGCGCATCCTGGTGAGTCTTTCGAACAGGTCGAAAGAAAGAAAATAATGAATATTTTGGATGGTTGTGCCTCTAATGTATAGGACATCACCATGGGCCAACGCCGAATTGACATCCCGGATATCCCCTACCACGTCTACGCCAGAGGAAATAACAAAGAACCGATTTTCTTCGACGAAAGGGACCGCATGGTCTATCTGAAAATCCTGCGGGAAGCCAAACGTAAATTTTCCTTTTCGCTCTACTCTTACGCGCTCATGGATAACCACTTTCACCTCTTGCTGCAGATGCTCGGGTCCTCAAAACTGTCGCAACTCATGCACCAGGCTCAGCTCTTCTATGTCTCTCACATCAATAGGAAATACGGGAGGGTTGGACACCTGTTCCAAGGCCGATATCAGAGCAATTTAATCGAAACTGACCGTTATTTCCTAACGGTTGACCGCTATATCCATCTGAACCCTGTTCGCGCGGGGATGGTATCGCGGCCCGAGGACTTTTCTTGGAGCAGCTACAACGCCAGACGCCACGGGTTCGATAGCGACTGGATCGACCATGCCTCCGTCTTACACTATTTCGGCGACTCACCAGAAACCCAGCTCAAAGAGTACACGGACTACACCAATGCGGGCATCGGAAAACCTGAAGAATGGTCCCACGAGACCCTATCTAAAACCGACTACCTTGGCTCCCCAGAATTCATCCGGAAAATTCAAAAAAAGCTTCCTCAAAAATAACCGCTTAATTTGCTTCTTTCGACCTGTTCGAAAGAAGCTCTACGTTGCGGCTTTCGAACAGGTCGAAAGGAGAAACGTGCACAGGGACTTGGGTTCAGGTGTTTTCGAAGGCTATGGCTGGGCGGTTGAACCTGCGCACACTTTTTACATCAGTCCCGAATTGATGCATGCATCATTTTGGATTTGACCCCGGAAGTAATGCGGCTAAAATCCCGTCCCGAAGGGCCCCGGTTCTGGCTGGGCCGCCTATCCTGTCGTTATTACAAAGCAAAGCGGTGGGAACCGGGGTCAGGGCCCCCACCGCAAATTCGAATCAAGCGCATGTCAAGGTTTGCGCATTGGCGGCGATTCTCCGGCCGTTTTCGACGATCGCATCGCGGAAATACCAGCTGGCCGCCAGGAAAAGAACAACAAATCCGGTATAAACCGGATCCATCCCCTGCGCGGAATGCAGGACGGAACCGTCTGCCGCACGGAGATTTCCCCCCAGGGTGATGAGAGCCCCCAAGGTTGCCGCCACCGGTTTCAATAATGGAAATCGGAAAATCGAAAAGCGCGGTCGAGCAGAATCCTCGGCCGTTTGTGAACCAGCGGGCACGAGTGCTTCGATGGGATTCGCAGGCGAGGCCTCGAACGATGCAGGGGCCACCGGAGCTCCAGGGGCCGTCATGGAAATACCCTGTTCGATTCCTGTGAAACTTTGAGCCTTATCGTCAAACCCTTTGTTATTGTGCAGGAGAACTCCCAGGCCGGCATACATCATGACCATGGATCCGACCACCATGAGAGGGGGTGCGCCCATGAAAAGCGCGAGGCCGCCGACAACGGCGATCGCCGTCCCGGCCAGAAGGGTGCGGCCAGAAGTCATGACCCGGGCTGGAGCGATCGGTAGAACAGGAGCAATCAGATCATCGGAATCCCCGCTGGAAACCGGGTTCCGCTCATTCCGCAGGTGGCGCGCCGCCCCAAGACCGAAATCAACCAGAGTCATCGCCGCTTGTGCTTTGAAGAAAAGCATGACCAGAGCCCCTGCCGCGACCGGGACATGAAGGAACAGGACACCGGCGCCAGCCAGAAGAGCCGTCCCTGTCCACTTGGCCCATCCGGGGAGGACAATATTCTGAGATTTCGGTTTCTGCAGCATGGCCAGCGGATTCTTTCTGACTCCCTTGGACGTCAAATTCTTTGTTTCCTTATAAGTCTGGATCGCCTGAGGAAGCGCGGCCAGGCCCTGAATAACCGTCGAGACCCAGTGACCGGCCGGCAAAACAGTGGTCGCCGCAACCAGACCCAAGGCACTGGCGGCCTGTTTCAGCTGAGCAGGGGAAGCAAGACTGCTGCCCGAAGCGAACGATCGCAATTCGAGGACCGCACCCGCCCGGGCACGCGTTTCAGCCATCTTGATGTCCTTTTCAGCTCTGGCCCATTCATCAGAAGTCTTAAATTCAGCGGTATGGACATTGACCTGGCGGGCCGCCAATTTAGCCGCCTGCCGGAAGTCCTCCACCGTCATCCCTGCCGGCACATCTTCCGGCAAAACGAGGACGAGAGGAGTTTTCGCCGTGGCTTTGGCCTTGTCAGCCGCCGCCTTGATCGCTTTCTGAAGCGAGACCGTCGCGCCATTCAGGGGGACCGATTCATTGAGCGACTGATCCAGCCGCGTCTTGAATAAATTCCAGTCCGATTTGACACCCCTGACAGCCACGGCGGATTTTTGAGCCTTTTCAAAGTCACGAACAGCCTGCTGAACGATTTTCCGGACCTGGGCCGGTGGAGCATTTTCCATTCCCTGCAACTGAGCGATCACCTGATTCACCATGGCCTGAACTTTGGGCCTGAACTGAAGACGAACCCCGGTCGCCTGGGCCATCTGCTCCAGGACACGGATAGCATCTAACCGAGCATTATTGGAATTCCACACGACATGGCCCACCACCGGCTGAATACTTTCAGAGGCCGATTGGCTCGCGGCATAGTCGCTTAAATGTTTGTGCAGGATCTGGCCCCGCTCCAGAGGGGACAAGGCAAAATGGTTCTCAACGGCGGACTGGATCTCCGCCTCCGACTCTGCCCGGGTGATCTCATACAGAAGCCCGCGCGTTGACGGCAGAACGTGCACGATACCGCGTTCCACCGCTTTTTGTATGTACGGGGCCGAGCGTTCCATTTGCCCGACCTCCGCCTTCAGCTTTTCCTGGAGCGACATCATTTCGCCCCAGTCCCCCGCGTCCTGAGCCGCCGTGATCTGCTTTTGAAGAGCCGCGAATTTGCCGAGATCAAAGACAGGGCCGCGCGAGCCGTCAAACCAGTTGTGATACAGATTCGCGATGCGCGTATGGGGAAGCACATTGATAACAGGCGCCGGATGCGCGGCTTCCATATCCTGGCCCTTCGAATTGACTCGGTGCGCCATGCCCTGGCCGTCCACCAGATAGACCTGAGCTCCCTGCTCATTGGCTTTGCCAATTTCCGCCATGATCGGAGCCAACCCGTTCTGGCTGGAGGGATCAAGATAAATATTGGTCTTAGAATCAGCCGTACGCCGCGAATGGTCAGCCAGCATCAGAACCTGGACAGCATCCACTTCGGAGGCGGGATCGAAAGAAACTCTGGCGACATAGTCGCCATTGGACTGCCGGGCGCGTCTGATCTTCAACGTGGCGCCCGAGAGGAACTGAGGAGGCGCCGTCTGAGCCAGCTTGCGAATATTGGTCAGTTTTTCGATCGTCTCTTTTTGAACCTTCAGGGCGGCCGCTGAATTTTTCTCCCTGGCCGAGGCTTCCAGCGCCGTTTCATGAATCTTGGCCAGCGTCAGGACCTGGATCACGGCGGCGGAACTCTTCTTCGCCAAAGATTCCAGAAGAGGAAGGACGTTCACTGAGCCCGGGTTCCCCGCCGCTTTCACCAGCACCGCGGCTTGATTGGCGGCGTTGATCCGCTGAGGAAGAAGGGTCGCGACTCCGCCCACGGCGCCGCGCAAAGGAGACGTGGCTGAAATCAGCATCCCTTTCATGAACGTCAAGGGATTACGGCCCAGGGCGCTCTGCGCAATGGCAGCTCCCTGACGGCTCTGCTCGGTCGCCGCCTGTGTGAACACCTGCCAGGCCTGGCGCACGACTCCGTTCTCGTTCTTCACACCGGCGTTCCACCATTGCGAAACGCTTCCGATCGGGATCCCGGTCAGGGCAGGAACCTGAACACCCGCCTGCTGATAAAGGATCTTCGCCACTTCCTTCAAGGAGGTGGCCCCGGCGATGGCCGCGATCAATGGCGGCACATCCACATTGCTCTGTCGGAAAGCCTGGACCGCTTCATTACGCATCGTATAGAGGTCCGCAACCGTCAGCATCCGTGAGGGAGCCGACAAGGTGGCGGGCGACGTTTGCGTATCCGGAAGATCGATCCGGCCGGCGACCTGCGGCGCTGACGTCGCGGGCTCACCCAAGAGCCCCACGCTCGACCGGGCTTGCGCCGTCGGAAGCGTGGAAGGGGCCTGTCCCGGAACGATCCGCGGCTGGCTCAAATCACCGTAAATCCGGGAAGACGTGTCGCGCCCGCCGGACATCGGGATGTTCTCCCGAGGGGCGTCGCGAGGAGCCATCCGTCCGCGACCGCCCATCCCCGTCCCATCGTCACCGCCACTGCGTGGAGGCGATGCCTCCCCGGACGTTTTGGGCGGTTGCAGATCCTGGATCAGGCGCGTGGCGCTCTTCATCGCCTTCGTGCTGGCACTGTCCTGGGTCGTTTCCAGGGGGAGCATTGACTTGGCCAGCTTTTTCGCGTATGCCACGGCATCCGTAACCGTCAGAACATCGCCAGCATTAAATTTCACATCAGCAGCGTCGATGGACTTCGTTTTGACACCGCTGAGTTGATCTACGAAACGACCAATCTCATCCCGGACATCCGCAAACGGCACTGATTTCTGGAGTTCCCCTAAAACTTTGAGCGCCGAAGCGCGCTCGCTCTCGAACATCTGCAGAAGCGTTTCTTCTGCCGTCGTCTTCTTGTTCTCCGGCTTATAACTGCCGTCTTTCGATTCGGGATTCGTGGCCTTCTGGATGGCTTTTTCGACGGCTTCGCGATAATCACTCGCCTTCGCCATCTCCGCTTTGGCAAAAGCCGACCCGGTCGTTTCGTACATATCTTTCATCATCGCTTCGCGCTTAAGCGCCACGTTATAGAGCTTCTGCAGCGGATCGAGAACCATCGTCTTGGAGAAGGCTTCGCGAGCTTCACCCTTCAGACCGTTCGTCATCTCGATCGTCTCACGATAGTGCATGGCGAGCAGCGCCAACTGCTCCGAAGAAACCGGCTTTCCACCGACCGTCTTGGAGTCCAGATAACTCTTCAGGACATCCTTCATGTCGTAGAGCTTCCCGTCTATTTCCGCCAATCCGGGATGGTTTTGCAGCAGGACCGCTCGTTCTTTGAATATTCCGGGATCCGAGACAATCGCTTTCTGATAATCCTCTCGGGACATGGCCAGATGCTTGGCCATCAGGTCTTTCACTTTCACGGTCACCGTATTGCCATCGGCATCCTTAAACGTGATCTTCTCGTTTAAGTTCGGGCTCTTCCACGCCTCCCCATTCAATAAGGCCTCCTGCTGGCTCGGAGACGCTTCCAGTTTCCCGAGGAGAGCATCCACCTTGGATTCGCGGATGAAGAAATAGCGTTCTGCAGCGAATGGACCATCACCGCCAGTCCGCTCCACGCGATTTTCCAGCTGCTTATATTTCGACGTACGCAACCCCGAAACGTCGCCGATCTCCGCGTATTCACCCCTCCAGTTTATACCTTCGATACCCGTGTCGGTCGTCAAGATAACCACCTGAGGCGGCTTGGGAATAGACTGAGCATGGAGCAAAGCCTTTTGCGTGGCCGCTTCATCCGAGAGGCCCTCAGCTTTCGCGTCCTTGTACGCCTCCTGGTAGGCTTTCTTCGTGGCGTCATAATAGGCTTCGCCCGTGATCGGCGCGCGCGCCACCTCATCGGAAAGGACTTCGGCTCCGACTAGAGCAAATGAGATGTTCTTCGCCTCTAACGCTTTGACCAGCATGGTCTGCTCCGCATCGGTCAACCCGTAAAGAAGGCTCCGGCGGATATTTTCAAAAGGAGCGTTGCTCGCGAAGGCGTCTCCCTTTTTGTCTGACAGGAAGGTCTCTATTTTATCCGCAATGGCATTGATTTCGGGCTCACCCATCTCGGCCTTGACCCTCTGAATAGCCGATGCGGGACTGTCTTTAGTCAGTTGCCATGTATTCAGCGGACGATCTTTCGCGGAGCTGACGGTTTGGACATCGAATGAAATCTTATTACGCAGGAGCTCACGGACGCCTTCGGAGGTTCCGGTCATTCCAAGAATTGTATCGTAGCGCGCCATGGCCTGGGACTCGGCCACCTGCATCCGGGTATCGCTCACGTGAACCATCGTCGGTTGTGCCGCCACCCGCAGGCTCACTGGGCGGCCGTCGCTATCCAGCATTCCTGTGACCAATCCGTTCTTTTCAGCGTAAAACGCAAAGCCGGCGGCATAAATTTTGTCGTGATAGGTCATATTGTCCTGACGCCGGGAATCCGCGTCAACGGGAATGACCTTCATCTTGGAAACACCACCTTCCGTGACTTCGTCGATCACGGCACCCACGGGTTTGCCTTCAAAATTTCCGTAATCCGCCTGCCCCCAGCCTTTGGCGAAACTGACCACATCGGCGGTTGTGACCTCGAACCCTTTGACTCCTTCATATCCGGCGTCTTTAATCGCCGACTTCACCTGTTCGGTGATATGGTCCATGGCGGCGTCGGTGAGATAAGCCGTGCCGGTGTTCGGGTCGTACCACCAGCCCTTCCCGTTGACCTTAACGTTGTCCATCTCCCAGAATTTCGAGTAGGAGTCCTTACTCTGGAAGTCAATCCGGGTCAAATCTCCCGAGTTAAAAACGTCCGCGATCGCCTTGGCCTTGATCCATTCAGCGCTGGTGGCCGATAACGTCGCGTTACTGGCGTTACTCATGATGAAATTCATGGGTGTGGCCAGGTTATGGACTTCGTCGGCGAGCAGGCGGGTTGGGGTGCCTTCCCGGCCCAAGGCATTCCAGGCATCCAGAAGCCTTCCATCGGACTGTGTCTGCAGGTAGACAAATCCATGCGTCTGGCGTGACATCACCAACAACCCCTTCTCATCGCGCAGGGCGTTGAGAAGACCTTCCTTATCAGTCCCATCGTTGTACGCCTTGTAAAGCTTGTCTACGTCATAAACGTTTCTTCCTTTGGCGGTGCCGACTTGTTCGATCAGGCTGCGCATCAAAACGCCTTTGACTTCATCGGATTCAATCAGTTTCTTGGAAAGCGCTTCGGTCGGGCCCACATAAGTGACCTGCCCATCCATGCTGACGGCGTACATGGCCGCGAGAAGAGATTTTCCTCCGCTCGTTTCAAGATTCAGGCTCTTCCCCATCAGGAGGGCCTCGAGAGACTCATACTGTGCAGTCCCTTTAGCCGCCGACCATTGAAGGTTCCGCTGCTCCTGGGTGAGTGCATCCACGGATTTTCCGTAACCATACAGGTCGGTGACTTCTTTTCTGACGGATTCCTTCTGCTGATTTGAAAGATCGTTGAAACCCTTTCCTTTACCCAGCAGCTTCTCAGCCTCCAGATTGAGCGCTCTCTGCGTCTGATCCATGAATGTAAACCCGCCCTTGTCCTTAAAAAGCGTCTTATTTAAATCCCAGTAGAGTTCCTGGATCACCTTTTCAGCCACAGGCTGTTCCATGTGACCGACTTTCGCGGCATTTTCAGCTCCCATCCCCTTGGTCAGTATGCCTTCCGTCTGCTTGCTGTAAACGTCTTTGAGGGCGTTTGCGGACGACTTATAGCTGGACCCCGCCAGCACGCGGCCAAATCCCGTATCGGCCGACAAGACATCGATCCGGGCCAGAAGATGCGATTGCGCAGCCGCAATGATTTTGACCTGGAAATTGACGTCTTCGATACGGCCGGCAATCTTCTCCTGCAGGTCCTTGAAAACGGTATCCATCTTCTTGGAATCCAGCGTGAAGTTGAACTCCTGCTTGCTCTCTTTAGCCTGTCTGAACTGTTCCGACAAGCGCTGGACTTCTCCGTCGAGCGTGGTCGCCACCTGTTTGCTGATGTAGTCGCCGACAGGATCCGAGACGGTCTGGAAGCTGACGATATCGTCCGCCGGATGTTCGGAGGCCGCGGTGACGGCCGCCAGCGTTTCCGCCGACCCTTTGCCTTCAGAAATGTTGCGGGCCAGATCCAGCAGCGCCCTGTTTTTGGCGAGCAACAGGATGCGGTCGCTGTCGGTCGTTGCATCGGCTATTTTCGCGTTATTGTCTCGAATCTGGTTTCGTATGGTTTCGAGGACTTGGTTGGCGGCGGCCTGGTCCTTGCGCATGCCGTCCACTTTCAGCTTCATGGCGTCCAGATCATTGCTGATCGCCGTGACATTTTTCTGCACTTCACTGATGAGGAAATCTTTCTGGGCCCGCTGAACAGCGTGGCCAAGAGTTTCCGCTTCTTTGGCCGCCGTGCCCATCAGGTGTGCCCTGTCGAGACCCTTGGCGGACAGCATCTCAAGCGCGAAATCGGCCTGTGCCTTCTGCAGTCGAAGCTGCGCCAGATCCAGCGCGTCTCTGGGCGATAGCGCGTTCAGCTTCAGAACTCCTTTGTCGGAACCCTTCTCCTCCAGCAGGGAGATCTGCCTGGCGAGTGAATCGCCCTGCGCTTTCAAATCAAATTGCTCGATTTTCGCTCTAATATCGTTGGCTTTGACCTGCAACGCTCTCCGTTCCTTGGCGCTGATCTCCGGATCGGACGCCGCGCGAATGGCATCGCGAAGGTCCTGATACAATCCGCTCTTCGCATCACGGGCATTATTGCTGGCCGCAAGATCTTCGTGAGTTGTTTCCACCGCTTTCTCAATCCGTTTCTGGGCCGCATCGATCTTGTCCGTCACATCAAAGGAGTTTCCTGCCTTCTGCGCGGTCTCGCGCTGAGCGCGGATGGAGGCGAGCGCTTCCTCTTCGGCCTTCGTCAGATCCGAGCCTTTCGCCTTAGCCAGATCCCGCGCGGACAGATCATGGCCCGTCTGTGCGATGCTTTCGGCCCGCAGCGCCTGGACTTCAAGTTTGGCCGCTGCCTTATCAATGGCGTCCTGGGCCGCCGCTTCAGCCTTTTTGTTCAGCGCTTCCAGCTGGTCCATCAGTTTCTTGACCTCGGGAGTATCGACTTCGCCCACTCGCTTGTGCGTTTCGATCCCGCGCTCCAGATCCTCAATGGTAAGGCCGGAGTCGGTCTTGACCACCCTGAGCGCCGCTTCTTTTTCCAATTCAAAATTCGGAACCGCGGAATGTTCCGCTGAATCCGCTACTTTCGTCACGGCCTCCACCCGGCCTTCGCCCAGAACGACATCCCGTTGCGTGAGTGCCAGCATGCGGTCGGCCCGGGCCGCTTCCGCACCCTGAATGTCTCCGCTACGGCGAGCCCAAAGTTCCTCGGTATGGGCGGCAGCGGCCTTGCGAGCCAGCTCTTTAGCCGCCACTTCGGATTCGGAGGGCTCGGCCTTAGGCGCTCGCACTTCTTCGGCCACCGCGACTTCCTCCGGATGGTCAATGACTGTCCCCTCCTCTGAAGCAGGAGCCACGTGCTGAGCAGGTGGCTCCGCAGGAGGAAGATCGGTCGCCTCTCTTTCAAGAGCTCTCCAGAATTTGGCCGCGTCATTGAGTTCTGCCTGACTGGGAGCAGAACGTTCCGAAGATCCGGACTCTCCATTCGACTGAGCCACCGGCACCAGATCCGTACGGCTGTCAACCTCGGGAGGTCTTGCTTCCTCCGGACGGACGGTCGGCCCTTGTTCCTCCGCAGCCATCTCCCGGCGCATCATATTCTCGAGAGCGTTCCGGGCGATCGATTCGGCGTCGGAATTACCCGCGATCGCGCGGCTGAGATCTCCCTCTGTCACATCCACTCCAACCGTAAATCCTCTTCCACGCAGAAGGCTTACGACCTGGCTACTGACATCCTCCGCATTGGGAATTCCGGCATTTTCAAACAGGTGGGCCGGCCCGGCTTCGGCGCCGCGTTCGGCCGAAGAAGGATGAGAAGCACCCGTCTCTTCGGCAGGAATATCAAACGTCAGTTCCAGCTGATGCATGACCATGGGCCCGACGGACTCAGGGGAGGCCGGAGATTCTAATGGGGCCCCCGGCACTGTGATCGATTCTGGAGCCGTACGGCTGGCGGGTTCAGGAGCGGGACCAAAATCGAAGCTCGTTTGCTGCCCGGTCAATGTCTCCACATCGCCGAGCCGCTCCTGGAATAACTGATGCAGCTCCGTTGCAATCGCAGTATCTTCGTTCGAGTGGAACCATTTTCCGTCTCCCAGACGCGCGGCGTCGGAAGGGGCCACGCTGAGGGAGCCTTGATTGGAGTCCCACATATCCTTGATGGCGGGAACCAGGTTCTCCGGCACCGCAACACCGTTCACAAAGAACTTGCCGTCCCGGAGAGACAAACTGTCAGAAATGCTGCTGAGAAGCTCGGAGCGGCGGGCATCGCTTAACGGCTCATAATTTGAGAATGGATTGGTCCGGGCGTTCACGTCATTCGTCAGGAGAGTCAGATCGGCAACCGTCCGGTCGCGCATTTCCATCGTATACGCGCCATGTCCCGCTTCGTAAACCGGCAGACCGAAAGCCCCTCCGTAGACAACCGCTGATTCTCCGACCACTTGCCCCAAGGCGCCCATCGTCACCATCTTGGCGGCTTCCTTCATAGAAGCCGCGAAAACGCTGGGAGCTTCCGCTCCTTCCCCGGTCGGCAGCGGACCCGCCATACGTGCTGCGCCTACACCTAACGCAAACGATCCAACATCATAAGCGTAATGACCGAGAGAATACGTCTTATTATGAAGCAAGTTATCGAAATTTTTGACTTGCTGTCCATAAAAGTCAAGCATCGGGGCCTGCATGGCAAAAATGCTCGCGCCGTCGGCAACCCAATTAGCACCGAGAAGCCGCGTCGCCACTCCACCAACGATTTTCGCACCCACGCCAAAGGAAGCCACATCTCCGAACGTCATCAAAGTTTTGACGGCACCAGAAACCTCCCACGCTCCGGAAGGCGCATTTGTTGAAAATGCCCAATTGTCGAGTTGTTTTTGAACTGGCGCCCAACCCTTGTCCTTGCCAAAATAGCCGAGAGAAGTTCCTTCTTTATAGGCGGTAGAATCGATGGCACCGGCCAGTTTCTGCACGCCCGACGTGCCGATAAGAGCAGAGGCCGTTTCGTTATTGATCATCGCCTGGAGTCCGGCGGCTCTCATGCCGACGTTTCCGAAAGGTGCTGAGCCAAGCGCATAGGTCACGGCTCCGACGCCGAATTGCCAGGGAGATGTCAAGGCCCCCATCATCCCGGTCGGCGTTAAAGAGCCATCCATGACCGTTCCAAGACCATAGAGGCGCAGGCTGATGGGCACGGTGTAAGAGAGATAAGAGCCGACGGATTTTGCGCCATCAGCGGCAAGAGCTCCCAGGGCTCGGCCGGCCTCCAGAGAAAATTGACCGGCCTCAGTTGCCCATTGCGCCGGCAGCGGAGCTATCGTCTGGGTCCATTTCCATGCCGACGTAGCGCCTTTCCCGACGCCTTCATAAATCGCACTGCCGATATCGGCCAGTTTTGTCCCTTGAAAAATTTCGCTCGGCGCCGAGACGAACATCCGTAATCCCGGCATCATCTCGCCGAAGCCGGGCGCCGCCCGGGCGGCGGCCGCAAAGGACTCGCCAGCTTCCATCGCAGATACGAACTCTCCGCCGGCCACGGCCTCGGCGATCCTTGCGTCATTGGCGAAAATATTTAGCGCGTTGATCGTCTCGCCGCCAACGCCGATGAAATCGGCCGCTGGACGGATGATCGCGTTGCCAGTCCAGTCGGCCGCCCTAAGGACCATATTGCCGAATTTCCCGCCGGCCGACACGACAGCGCTCATGGGGACCGTCAGCATGAATCCGGACAAGGTCGACACTCCGCCCGATAACGCACCACTGCCAAATGATTTACCGTCCGTCATGGCATCCAGACCGCAGCCCAATATTCCGACCCCCGCAAGGCCCAGGCCTCCTGCGACCAAAGGAGTTGAAAATCCTGCTGTTTCGGGCATGAGAGCCGCCCCTAGTAAAGCTCCGCCCACACCCGCAACCGTATTAAAAGGGTGTGCTTCAAAGTTCTTCCATATCTGCGTACCTATCATCGATAGCGTATCCAGCGGATGTTCCTTCAAATTTTCCATCAGCAACGTCACCTGAGGATTATCGAGCGGCGAACGGAACATCTGGGCCGGCTGGCCATCCTGAAGGAGCGGCATGGGCGGAGGCGGCGGAGGCATATAGGTCAACCACTCGCGACCCGCAAATTCCTGGAGAGTGCCCAGCGCGCGGTTGGCGGTCGCCAGAGAATTCTGGGCCGCCATCCTGTCATTGGCCTGTTCTTCAAGCGTCGGACGCCAATCATTTTCGTAGTTGGTAAAGCTGGCCGCCAGGCTGCCTTTGACCGACTCATCGTACTGGGCAAAAAACCATGACTTGAAAGTGGATGGGTCGGGACTGCTCACGGGCAAAGTGACGCCTGTAGCGGCAGTCAAAATGGCGTTTGCACCCGCTGTTTTCTGGGCTTCCTGATATCGCTCGTAATTCTGCCAGGCACCCAGACCGCCGTACTCGTATACCGAACCATAAGCATTGAATGCCAGAGAGAGGTACTGAGGAGGGATATAGTTTGAATTAAAGTAGGTTTTGCCGTCTTTGCCGACAAAGGTTGGCTGGGAAATGATTTGAATGTTATTCGCGACACATGTTTTATCCGTCGCATTTCCGCACATCATTTTCGCAACCGCTTCGGTGAGCGCCTTCGGATCATGGGTTTTCGTCAGCTGATCCGCGATATCTGAGAATTCTTTGATTCGAGCCTGCAGTTGCCGTTTTATATCCTTGGCCTGTTCGCGGACATCGATAATATCTTTGGAATGTTTCAAGGCGGAGTCTTCGCCCTGATTCGCATAAGGGACCATCATCTGGTCATCGGCCGCTTTGGAATACTGTTTCACTTTCGCCTCCAGAGCATCGGAGGTCTTACGGGCCGCGAGGGTCGGGTCGTACGTCTTGCCGAGAATATTCGCGAGATTGAGCGTTTTCGGTTGAGCCAGGTTCAGCGCCTGGAGATCCGCCCCATACTGCTGGACACGGATGGCAATGTTGTCAAATTTGCTGTTTGGCGCCGGAGTGCCGGCCTTCGCCGCGGCCGCTGCGCCGCCGCTGGTGGAACCGGCCGATGTGCCGCCGGAAGCGCCGGCGGTAGCGCTCACGGCGGTCGAGCCGCTCTTTCCGCCAGAGTCAGATTTAGTCATCTGACTTAATTCGTACTGGAGCGCTTCAGCGTATGTGATGGTCTTTGGCTTATCCGATTTGTCCCTGGGGTCATACGCCTGCCCAAGTGCGAAATTGACTTCACTCTTCATGTCCGCGAGTCGAGGATCGTTCTGCATGGCCGTCCGCACCGGATTCAGGAAATTGGTTCTCAGCGTATTGAGGTTTGCTTCTTCGGACTCCTCTTGCTGATTCAGGTCTTTCTGAATGGCGTACAGGCCCTTGGCAGCGCCCGGCTGGGACGCAGGATCGGGAAGCGGCGTCTTGCCCGGAATTTGAATATGAAGGCCTGTTGCACCGAACACCGAGCAGGGGGTTGCAACGGCGCCATCCAGCTCACGATTGATCGCGTTGCACTTCTGCTGCAGGGCATTGACGTCCGCCAGCGTCTGATGGGTCAGGCCGGACTGGTTGAGTTGCGCCTGGATTTGATTCCGGCTCTTGACTAAATTGGAGATGAGCGTATCGAGCCCGACTGTGCCGTAACCATTTTCAGACATGATGTCCGTGGATCCGGGTTGGGGATCCCCGTACTTTTTCGCGAGCAGATTCTTTAAAGTCGTAATCCGCGCCTCGAGATAGACGGACACGTTGTTCGCGGCGAAAACAACACTCTGATATTCCTTAGTCAGGGCGTCTATTTCTTCCTGCACTTTTGGCACCGTGACTTGAACGCCGGCGTTTCCGCTGCACTTAAATGAATCGCAGAGTTTCTGCAGATTGTCACCCTGTTGAGAGTCAAAACCCATTTGCTGGATCTGGCTGAGAGAATCGTTGGCATTGGAATTTTTGAGCATCTCCATGGACTGCATGGTGACCTTCGCATTAAAGTCCTGCCAATCGACTCCGAAAGCGTACTTGCCGCCCGGACCCATGTCGGCGACCGTTACGGGATTGCCATTCATTGTTCCAATGACATCCGTTTGGACGTTCGGTGTCACATTTCGGAAAGCGCCCGCGTAAACTCCGTCGGTAAGGGCGGCTTGCTGAGCCGGCGAAGAATACATCGCTTGACGTGTCGACAGGGTAGCAACTGCGGCCCCCATCTGGAGCAGGGCGCTGACCTCCTGGAGGTTAGTAGGGATGGATTGCGTGTTCTGGGCGGTGGCAACGGAGGGCGGGACCACAGATTTTTGACTCACGTCCGGAGATTGTTTGCCGGTGGTCGCCCCTTGCGGCAAGGAAGTATTCGCCCAGGCGGTGGTACCGGGCATGGTGAGGATCATCGACGCGACCAAGGTCACGGCGATGGACTGCTTCAAGCGAGGGAGGGAAGGAGTGAGGGAGCGAGAGAGGGAAAGAGCGAGAGAGGGAAAGAGCGAAAGAGCGGAGGAGCGGCAAAAGCGATGGAATCGAGCGTAGGGAATGAATAAAATGGCGGCTTTTGCCTCTAATATAGTAGAGGTCAATGAACGCAGGCTTGTCGTCTTGACCGGTCGTCGTCGGGAGGATATACTGACCATGAGAGTTGTTTTAGGAGCGAAACGCAGGGAATTGCTGGCGCGCACGATCGCCGACTTAACAAAAGTAGTTTTTGCGGCAGGAATGGCCAGCCAGTTTTTCAGGGAATTTGGATTCACCGTCAGAGCGCTGGTCGGCATAGGGCTGGTTGCCGGTGTCTCCTTTGCGTTGTGGGTACAACCGGAGGCGATAAATGATGATTGAAATGTTGATTCTGTTTCTTTTGATCTGCATGGTCGGCGGCTGGCTTGCCTGGCGAGAGGATCGCCATACCAAAAAAACTCCTTAAGCGAAAACCGTCTTCGCTGCAGCCCCTGGATCTTCGATGAGATTCGCTTTAGCATAAATAGACTCTGGAAAGCCCCCTCCCCAGAAGACTTTCTTTCACACTATTAGATTACTGGATGTAACGCATTAAAAGAACTAGTCCAAGGGCTATATTTTCCCGCCCATAAGTCCCATAAAAAAGCTGGGTCCAACTTTAGTCCTATCCCCCTATTTGTATAGCTGATTATTGTTACGACAGGGTTACGAATTTATGATATCAGCGTGAAAATGAGTGGGGTAGTCCGAAGGGGGGCTTGGGCCTTCCGCGCGCCCGGGGGCATGATCTAATACGCGATATCCGCTATGAGGTACCATCGCCGCCTGTGTTGCAGAGGTGGCGATGGTCATCGGCAAAACGATCGGCATTCGGCCGATCGTGCCGATGGTCTGCTATCCGCTATGAGTCGTTGACTTCGCTCTTATGAGCGTTAAGGAATCAAAAGGGCGATAAGGGCGACGTCAACAGCCCATAGCTCATACCTGATACCTCATAGCGGATAGATCAGTCGTTTTTAGGGTTGGGGAGGTTAAAGGGTTTGAGAGTTTACTTCAGGAGTTTCCGGATCTCACGCTGCAGCGCAGGCAAATCTTCAGTGGCAATTTTCCAGACTTGAGACCAGTTAACACCCTCGTATTGGTGGATCAACATATCACGCAATCCAGCCACTCTTCGCCAGGGAATACCAGGCGCTTTTGTCTGCACATGGACAGGGATGCGCTTTGCGGCCTCTCCGATGATCTCGAAATTGCGCGCCACCGCATCTTGAGCCATCGAATCGGCAAGAAAGATTTTTTCGCCGCGACCCACGTAGCTCTCGATTTTTTCAGAACACTCAAGCATATGGTGCAGGTAAAGTCGGAAATCCTTCATAAAGGCACCGCTTCACGAAAAACTCGGTCGCGTATATACCAGTGAACCAATCGATCCTCAACAACATCGACTTTTCTCTTCAAAAGGTCTTCCAAGTCCTGAATAAGTCCGATGTGATCAAAGAGACTTCGGTTTTTCTTGAACTCCACAAGAAAATCCACATCACTTGCGGGTCGCGCCTCACCACGGGCCACCGATCCGAACACACGCACGTTGCACGCGCCATGTTTGGCCGCCAGAGACAAAATGGCTTTGCGTTTGGATTTCAGAATCTGTTGAATTCCCATGCGCTTATCCTATCTCATGCTTATCCTGGCTGCAACAGGATGTTTATCATAAGGGCGACGTCAACAACCCATAGCTCATACCTGATATCTCATAGCGGATAGATCAGTCGTTTTTGGGGTTGGGGAGGTTATTGTGCTTGCCGTTGGGGCCCTGCTCGGCCCAGAAGGGAGCGCCCCCACCTCCCGGTGTGGTATGTCCCCAGCGCACAAGCCCGTACATATGCGAATCTTCGCCCCCGTAAGCGGTGGCCTGCACCGTTATGGGATCGATGGTAAATCCAAAAATCTGGGGAGGCTGCCAGACACGCACGACCTTGACCTGGTCGGAATAGCCGACCAGTCCGTATTGGGGCACGGGAATGAACAATCCGTCCTGCTCATGGCCATAGAATTGGTCGCGGACGAGTTTCTGGATCTTCCCGTATACCGTGTTCGGATAGGGGTGTGTCCTCTGGGATTGCTTGAGCGCCAATAACCCGGTGGCATCGATGGGATTGAGCGTCGGGTCGACATCGCCGCGGAGATTCACGCCATTGTCCTGCTGGATGGTCGAAAAATCGACCCCGCCGGCCACGCGTTCCTGGCCCTGAACGCGAGCCGCCAGGTTGGCGACCTGCTGGACCTTCACTCCCTGCCAGCACATGTACACGACGGCCATCGCCCCGGCCGCCAGAGTCATCAGCAGGGGAACGATGAAAACCATTTCCGTGGTCGCCTGCCCGCGTTGATTCATCATTGCATTCCCACCAGTTTAACCCAGTACGTCGGCTGGAAGACCGGACGCTGAAAAGCCGGGTTGCTGGGATCGGAGACCATGTCGCCGGTCTTCCCGGATCCGTCTACAACATAAGCCTGCGCCTCCGCTTTCACAACGATATTGCCGATCACCGGCACGGGAATCGTCCGGATCACAACGGCGCCGACCCCGATGCGCGTTTTCCCTCCGCTGCCCGAACCCACATTGATGGAAGGCTCATTCGGATCCGGCACCATCCAGCCAACGTCCGTCACCTTCTGGTTATTGCCGCTGACTAGAAATTCGCCCAGGCTCTTGGTGATGTTCGGTCCGGGCACATTGATGATCGGAATGGTGGTCTGGTAGGTGACCTGAATCGGACGAACTTTAAATTTCAATGACTGCATGCCCGATGTATTCAAGGTGGCCGTCTGGGCCGCCCCCCCCATTTGGACAGAGGTCGCCTGAACGCTCTGAGTCGTGACCCTGCCGCTTTGGGAATTCCAGACAAACACGCTCGTTCCTTTCTCGCCCAATTCCGGAATATCTCCGTATAGAATTGAGTTCAAACTGGACTGCGTCGACACCGAACTGTTGGACCCCGTACCGGCTCCGATAAAATTGTTATACGCATTGATGAACTGGACCTGCGCCTGGTTGATGGTCTGCACGAGGAGAGCATAGGATGCAGCCGTTCCCTTGGTCGTGAACATGTTCAGGGAGCCGTTGGCGTTAGCGTTTTCAGCGCATGAGATCGGCGGCAGGTCCGGATTGATATTCCTGCAATCCGGAATGGTCCCCGGCTTGGAAGGCGTCGCATTGGGCCCGGGATCCACCATATGGTTCATCCACTCGTTAAGGTCGGCCACTTTGTTCATGGAGCTGGCCATCTGCGAGGCGATGTTGAGCGCCACCGCGTCCGCCAGATTCTGGACCTTGAGTTTTGCCTGCGCTACCTTATACACGTTCACCACGGCGACCAGAAAGTCAACGGTCGTGAACGCGACCATGGCGGTAATAGGAATGAATTGTCCCGTCCTCCTATTGAGGATATATAGCCGGGACCGCGCAAGGCGCTGCCCCACGCTGTTGCGTATCGCTTTCACCTTCGCCCTCCTTTCTTGCTACGGTTGCGATGGCCATCGGCAAGGCGATCGCCCTTCAGGCGATCGTGCCGAAGGTGACAATATAGATGTAACACAGCTATGTTACGGCAGTGTTACAAATTGAATGTGCGGGAAATTCTTTAAAATTTAACGTAAAATTCACCTGCTTGTAATATTGCTGTAACAGTAGGGGGCTAGACTTTTTAGGCGATAGGACCTATAGAGCACTATATGAACTCAAAATACGGACCGATCAAATCGTTCTGCTTGTTGGCGGGCATCCTCTGTTTTGCGCCCCTGCGCACGGCGCACGCCTTGGCCGTCACCAATGTCAGCCTTTCAGATACGAACATTCCTTATGAGACGGGGGGACTCCCCAACGGAACCACCATCAGTTTTACCATCGATTCCCCGGGACTGCTGCAGATCGCCGTCAACTGCGGAATCCAGAACTTCGGAGACGCCGGGACAAACGTCGCCAACCTGAGTCAGACCTACGCCGCCAGCTCGACCTATACGATTTTCTGGAACGGCTTGTGGCTGATCGGCGGGGATCAAGGCCGGCTCGCCACGAAGTGCGATTTCTCCCTGACATTGTCCACAAATGGCACGACCAGCGCGGCGACCGTCCCCCCCACACTGGTGACCCTTAATTCGGTCGACATTCACAACCTTTCCGTTGTCTCCGGCGTCGATTCCAACGGCACGGCCACGTCTCCTTACCGGATCACTTATGCCCTGGCCAAGTCAGCCAATGTCACCATGACGATTGCGAACACAAGCAGCACCACGGTACGCACTCTTTTAAGCAATGCATCGCAGGTTTCTGAATCCATTTCCAGCCACACGATCACCTGGGACGGCCTGGCGGACGGCGGCCAGCCGGTTCCGATAGGGGCATATACTCTGACGATCAATGCGGTCGATTCCGCCATACCCAACAGCCACGCCATTCCCAGAAGCGCGGTGGTCGTGGTCCAATCGCTCGCGGGAGCCGCCGCCGATCCCCAGAAACTTTTCGAGGAAAACGCGTACGTTTTTCCCAACCCTGTGCGTAACGGCCTGGGAACGTTTCAGATCGAAGCGGTCCGTGATGGATCCAACTTGTCCCTTCGAATCTACACGTTGACCGGGGATCTGGTCCGGGAACAGAACTATTCGGGCGTCGGCGGCGGAACATACGTGATGTTCCCCTGGGATGTCACCAACCAGGCTGGCAGAAAAGTCGGGCGCGGGCTCTACTACTACGTGGTCCGCGAAGAGGACCCCGTGGGGACCCTCCAGACGGTGAAGAAGATGGCGGTCCTGCCGTGAAGAGCAACCGGACTATGGAGCACCCTCACCCCCAGCCCCTCTCCCTTAAGTATGGAGAGGGGAGAATCCGTCTCGAAAAACCAGTTCCCTTCTCCCTACTTAAGGGAGAAGGGTTAGGGATGAGGGTGGCGCTTACCATGCTTCTCCTCACAGCCCTTCACCAAACCACGCCGTGTTTCGCCATCTCCAACAACGCCGGCACGACAAACGGAAATTTTTTAAAAATCGCGACGGACGCAAGAGGCGTCGCTCTGGGCGATTCGGCCGTTTCGATGGCCAGAGGCGCAGATGCCTTGCGCTGGAACCCGGCGGCCCTCGGGCTTCTTGATGAAAAGGAAGTCGCCACCACGCACATTCAATACTACCAGGATGTCCATATCGAAAATGTGGCGGGCGTTTTTCCCATTCAAGAAGGAGGGATCGGCGCCAGCGCGTTTTATCTGTCGCCGGGCAGCCTCGATGGACGCGATCTGAATGGAAACCCCACCGGCGACTTCAAGTTTTATGACATGGTCGGGACTGTCGGCTTCGGAAGAAAAGTGCTCACGCGCGCCGAAGGAGCCAACGTCTCCGTCGGCGCCGACTTGAAGATTGTTCAAGAAGCCATCGCCGATCAAAGTTTTCAGAATCCGGCTTTCGACGTCGGCGCCCTGGTTTCCCCGTTCGATGACCTGAACATTGGAATCAACATCCGCGATCTGGCGTCCGGCAAAGCGGATTTCACCCGGGAGATGATCGGAGGGGCCTCCTACACGATGTACCGCGTCTTCACGGGCGCCTTCGCCATCGACTATGCCAATGATGCGCCGATCCGCTACACCGTCGGAGGCGAATACAAGATTCCCGAATTTGATTCGGCGATCCGGGCCGGATACACGAACCATGACAGCCTCGACAATTCGATCGACAGCAAGATTCCCGCCTTGCGCAGCGCTTCGCTCGCGGGCCTGACCATGGGCGCCGGCATGGGCTATAAGCCGCCGTTCTTCCCCACGCTGAGGCTGGATCTGGACTACGCCATGGCCCCCTTCGGCGCGCTCGGCATCAGCCACACGCTGACGATCAAATTTCGCTGGTAAAACCATGAGTTCTTACTGGGACCGATGGAAAGCCGACCCGACCCGGCCGGCCGCGCTTCTTTTCAGCATTGTCTTTGCCCTTTTATTCACGGCAAGATTCTGGGTCGCGCATGCGTTCATCTTTTACCAGCGTGGCCAATCTCGTTATTTATGTCCTTTCGATGGCGTCGTTGATCGTCAGAAGTTATTTAGATAATACCGTTTCAGGAGAGGCTTAATTCAGGAGGCCTGCCATGACTATCCAACAACGATCGGGGAGCGCAACCGTTGAATTCACCCTCATGGTCTCTTTATTGACAGGAATTGGCATCCTGATCATGAGCCTGATGACCAGTCAGGACAGCACTTCCCAGATCGGGATCAACGCCGGGCAAAACGCCGCGATCACAGCCATTCAGAATGACTGAGCAGGCACAGGCGCGACAGCGCGCTCGTCTTCTTCTCGCCAGCATCGTCGTCTTTCTCATCGCCGCGGGTTTCCGACATGAAGGAGACTTTGAATCTTTTTATATCGCGGGGGCGCAATTCCTCAAGAGACTCAACCCTTATAGCCCCGAGCTCTACCAGACTTACAGGTCTTTCGGGATGTCTTCTTTGCCGCCCGCGATCGTCCTCACCTGCCTGCCCTGCCTGTTACCCCTCCAAGCGGCCATCCCCGTGTGGGATATTTTTTGCCTCATGCTGTGGACTGCTTCCATCTATCTGTGGGCAGAGCTCTTATGGGGTCTCCCGATCGACTGGCCCATATTTTCGCGCCTGTGCGCCGTCAGCCTTATCGCGCCCTTGTGCTGGGCCTTCGCGACTCACCAGGTGATCGTCCCGGTATTTTTCTTCGCCTCATTGGCTTGCTGGTCAACCCGGCGCGACTATTCCGGATGGGCAGGCCTCGCCACCGGCTGTATGCTGATGAAGCCTCACCTTACGCTTCTCCTGGCTGCCGCCTTACTGATGAAGAATAATCGAAAACTCCTTTTCATCTCCGGCGTGACCGCCGGACTTCTTCTTCCTTATATCCCGTTCATGAACACCGTGAGGCCCTTCTCAGACCTGCGCGCATGGGCCCGAACCATTGAGCGCCAGCAATCGGAGGTTTATTACCTGGACGAACAAGGCATGGCCGGCCGCATGGCCTCCTTTTTCCCCGTTGTGGCCCGCGGCGAATCAAAATCGAGCAACGGCCCGGGGGTCCTCATCCCAAAATCAAGAGGGAGATTCCTCGCGCGCATCAAAACAGCTTTCTGGGCTCTTGGCTGTGGTCTTTGGGCCTTTTGGTGGGGACTCTTGCCGTCATACCGGCGAAAGCCGGTACCCAGAATAACTTCGACGGACTGGACCCCGACTTTCGTCGGGGTGACGTCAACTTCAGACGACCTCGTCCTGTATGCCGGGGCGCTCGCCTGGGGACTTCTAATCAGTCCATACAGTCACTTCTACGATGGCGTTATTCTGACACCTTTGATTATTTCCAATCTTCGAGACGCGGATAATTTCCGACAAATGGGCGACTTATTTCTGGCCTTTTTTAGCTTTAATTTCGCTATGATTCTTCTAGTGGTCCTGGCGAATCGCTATTGTTTTTATATGTGGCCGATCATGGGGTGGACTTCCGTTGTTTATTGCGCTTTCGCCATGTCAATTTATGGCTTGCTTTACAACGGATCTTGAATTAGATAGAAACTACGCACGGATGGGGTATTTTGTTAACATGCCTGTAACATTCGGACGGTAAACTGAAGAAGCAGCAGGGACGAAACTCGAAATTCACCAGGAGGATAGTCATGAGTCATTTCAATCAAGAAGGACAGGGCGCCACCGAATACGTGGTCATCCTGGCCATTATCGTCGGCGTCGTCGTATTGTTGTTTAATGGCTCTTTTAAGAGTGCCTTAGAGAGCCAGGTCTCGAGCATCGCCTCACAGATCGGATCGGCCGGAAAGTAAGGTTCTTAAAAGGGAACCTTACTCTTCAGCGTTGTGAGACGGCATTCGAATGGCGAAAGCTCCTTTGAGCGCGTCGCGGGGTTTGGTTCGTCGCTTTTATGGGACGGGCCGTGGGCAGACCATGACGGAGACGGTGATTCTCCTTCCCCTGTTTTTCTTTATTGTCTTCGGCCTTCTGCAGTTGGCTCAATTGGGACTTGCGGTCGTCATCGTGAACTATACGGCTTCCAGCATCGCGCGGAAAGCCGCCAGCGAAAGGGATTTTTCGACGGTTGCGCAGGGTCAACCCGCCGGCAGCGTAACGGCCTATTCCCAGAAGGCCATCAATATGATGGTCGCCGGGATGCAGTTGGACACCACAAGCGGGCTGATGGGATGCTTTGAGCAGTCCGATTTGTCGGTTCCCACCGGAGAGCTGGTCGTCCTGGTTCGAGCCCAGCTTCAGCTCTTCCCGTTCGTGAGCTATTTCTTAACCGGGGTTTTTCATGATCAATACGCCGTTCAGCCTTTGTCCTGCACGGACTTAACGAATCAAAGTGGATTTGGACCGTTCAATTATTCTCCCCAGCCACCGATTTTTTATGTCACGGGAACGGGCAAAGTCAGACTGAATTACAAAGCCTGATGCAAAACAAGAAACTCATGCAGCTCATCATCAGCGGCGTTCTGGCCCTGGCTTTTGTCAAGTTTTATCTGACCGCCAAAGAACAGAACATGGAAAGCGAATACGGGATGGTCGATGTCGTGGCCGCGGCGCGCGATATCCCGCCCCACACCCTCATCACCGCCTCGCTTTTGACCATTAAGAAGGTGCCCCTTAAATTTATCGAGCCCGGAGCCTTCCGTATCAAGATTCCCGGCCAGGCCATGGACCGCGTGATCGGGAAGGTGACCACTTCCGCGATCTCCGCGGACGCCCAGATCACCAGCGTCAACTTGAATACGCCTTCAATCGATAAAACAGGAGTCGCCCCCCTCCTGCCGCCAGGAAAACGCGGCTACCTGCTGCGGCTTGGGAACCTGGACGTGGCGGAGTTGATTCTCCCCGGGAACTATATCGATGTCATGGCGACATTTACCGTCAGACAAAAAGACAACTCGACTTCCAAAGCCACGTACACCATCCTTCAGAACATCCTTGTGATCGGGGTCGGCCGCGAACTGCGCAAGCCGGACCAGGACGTCAGCACTAAAAAAGAAGGCACTGAAAGCCTGGTGCTCACCCTGGCGCTGGAGCCCGCGGAAGCCGAGCGGCTGGCGCTGGCTCAATCAGAGTCCCAGGGCGAAGTTTCCGTAGTCGTCAGAGGCCACGGAGATAACGCGATCATGTCCGTCCCCGGCGTCAACCCGGGTAATCTTTTAGACGGAAATCCAGTGCCCGCGTCTAATCCCGGGACCCCTCCCCCGCACCATCAATAATATCTATTGATTTTTAGATCTTTTTCATCCAAATAGTTAACGTAGAGTTAACAAAACTGTAACAATCGCGTAACGTTCATGGGCTAAAGTTCCCATAGGAGATGTACATTCAGGCCGTCATTCCGGCGAAAGCCGGAACCCAGTCGATGCTTTTCTGGACCCCGGCTTCCGCCGGGGTGACGACACAAAAGGAATGACCATGCAAAAGATAACTCGCATTCTTGCCATCGTATTGATTTTGATGTTCAGCCTCCAGGATTTCCCGCTCGTCGCGGCAGACGCTCCTGCCGACAAGCAAGCCCCCGCCGGCGCCGCACCGGCCGCCGCCAAGGCCCCCGGCACCAAAGAACCCATGATCGAAGTGAGCGTCGACACCCTCGAAATCAGCGAGACGAACCGGAAGAATGTCGGCGTCACGTGGGGCCAGAGCGGGGGGACCAATCAAAGCACCGGCCAGTCGATTCTCGACGCGAACCACCTTAATTTTCTCGAATCTTCCATTCCGGCGATTTTTGACGCGGGAAAATTTACCCGCAGCGCGCTTTTCGGCCAGCTTCAGGCGCTCATTCAGAATAACCAGGCGCGGGTGCTGGCGAATCCAACCCTTCTGACGAAAAGCGGCTTTGAGGCCAATTTCGTAGTCGGCGGAGAGATCCCTTATCCGACGATCGGACAGGGGGGCGTTGGCGGCGTTGAATTTAAAAAATATGGAGTCATCCTGAAAATCCTGCCGCAAATGACGCCTCGCCAGACGATCGAGGCTCAAATGAATGTCTCGGTCACGAACCCGGACAGCTCCGTCGCCATCGTTTTGAATGGCACCAGCGTCCCGGGACTTTCGTCGCGCGAAGCCGGGTCGAAAGTCGAGGTCAATGACGGGGAAACCGTTGTTCTGGCGGGCATCAAGCAGTCCAGCCGCAACAAAGTCGTGTCGCGAGTTCCGATTCTCGGCTATATCCCGCTCCTGGGACTCCTGTTCCGTTCCACGACGGAAAATGTGACGCAAACCTCGCTCGTCATGTTTGTGACTTTCCGAGTGGTTAAGTAGACGCCGCGCGGGGACGCTTATGTCGAACAAAATCATCGTTGTCTCAGGCCCTCATGAAGGGGTTGGAAAAACGACCCTGGCCGTTAACGTGGCGGCCCGTTACGCGCTGACGCGGCGGCTGCCTGTGGTTCTTTTGGACACCGATGCGCTTTGCCGCGGCGAAACCGGCCTGATTGCCGGAGCCTCCGCCTCTCTGAGCGTCCTACAGATTCTCGAGCAGCTGGCCAATAAACAGATTTCCATTCCGATGCTGCGCGGCCGCATTCCTTTTAACCGCCTGAATATCGGGGCGATCAGCCTGGCGCCCGTGGAACGGGAATCGGGAAAAATGAGCACCGAGCAATGGGTCTTTTTTCTCCAGGCGCTTTCGCAGATTTATGACGTCGTGATTGATGTCGAAGTCGCCAGCGCGCTCAAAGTGTCCTGCCTGGATATCGCAGACGCCGTCGTCTGGACCTTTCTCCCCAACGCGCTCTCTTTGAAAGCCACGCTGCAGCAGATGGACGTTCTCCAGAACCAGAAACTCGGCTTCAATAAATTCTTATTCGCACTGAACCAGGCCGGGGCCAACCCGCACGAGATGCAGGATGCGTCGATCAATGAAGCCCTGGGGCGATTCAGCAAAGACCTTTGCGCCCGCCTTCCCCAGGAGCGCGAGCTCGTCCATCTCCTGAATCAGGGCCGACCCTCCGTCATTGAATCGATGCGCGCGGCCTACGCCCAGCAGGTCAGCCGGATCGTCGACCAGATCTCCCTGCTCAAGCGTCCGGCCGGCGGCTCGGCGGGCGGCAACGGGATGCCGGATTCGAAATTTTCAGGCGGCACCCTGAAAGACAACCTCTCCAAACTCCAGCATACCGTCGTGGACAGCATGCTCGATGAAAAACGAAAACGCTGGGATGAAACGAAACAGCGGATCCACCGCGCCCTGGTCGAAGAACTCAACATCCGCCGGATCGACCTGGACACCAAGGGAGACCCGACGCGCGAGCGCCAGCTGCGGACCAACGTCGAAAGCACGGTCAATTCCATTATCGGAAAGGAAAAGGAGCTCGTGCTCAACCGGGAAGAGCGCGAACGGCTGGTCAAAGAGCTCGTTGATGAAGCGCTCGGGCTGGGCCCGCTCGAAGAACTGCTGGCGGACACCTCCATCACGGAAATCATGGTCAACCGGTTCGACCAGGTGTATATCGAGAGACGCGGGAAGATTACTCTTTCGGACAAACGGTTCATCGACAACAATCATGTCGTCCAGGTCGTCCGCCGCATCATCGCGCCGCTCGGCCGGCGTATCGACGAAAGCGTGCCCATGGTCGACGCGCGCCTGAAAGACGGGTCCCGCGTCAACGCGATCATCCCGCCCCTGGCGGTGAACGGACCGTCAGTCACCATCCGCCGCTTTCCCGAGAAAGCCTTCAGCGCCGAAGACCTGGTTCAATTGGGCGCCATTACGCGCTCCATGGTGGAGTTTCTCAAGGTCTGCGTGATGACGCGCAAGAACATGATCATTTCAGGTGGGACCGGCACCGGGAAAACGACCGTCCTGAACATGCTCTCCAGCTTTATCCCGAATGACGATCGCATCATCACCGTTGAGGATACCGCGGAATTGCGCCTGCAGCAGGAACACGTGGTCCGCCTGGAAGCCCGGCCGGCCAATATCGAAGGGCAGGGGCAGGTGGCCATCCGGGACCTGGTGAAGAACTGCCTGCGTATGCGGCCGGACCGGATTGTGATCGGCGAGTGCCGCGGCGGGGAAGCGCTGGACATGCTGCAGGCGATGAACACCGGCCATGATGGATCCCTGACGACGATCCACGCGAATTCCCCCCGGGACGCCTTTACGCGCCTGGAAACCCTGTGCCTCATGGCCGGAATGGATCTTCCCGTATGGGCGTTGCGCGAACAGATCCGTTCAGCGGTCCACGTGGTGATCCAGCTGACGAGGCTTCAGGACGGATCGCGCAAGGTCACCTGCATCACGGAAGTGACCGGCCGCAACGACGAGACGATCCTCTCTCAGGATATCTTCCGGTTCATTCAGGACAGCGTCGATGAGCATGGCCACGTCAAGGGCCATTACGAAGCGACGGGGAATGTGCCGACCTTCTTTCCGGAACTGAAAGCCAAAGGGCTGTCTCTTGATCTGACCGCTTTTGAAAAGGACAAGGTACTGCTCACATGATGGCGCATACGGGCATCCTGATCACTGTATTTTTCGTGATGGTGACCATCGTGGAGCTGATCCCCGAGCTTTTCCGCATTTACCGTGAAAAGTACATGGAGGACGTCGTCCGGACCACGCGGGAACTCGACAAATTTTTCTTTCGCATCAAACCGACCAACCTCCTGCTGATCTGCCTGGCGATCGGATCCATCCTCGGACTGCTGTCAGGAAGCTGGATCTTCGCCGCGACCATCGCGCTTTTCGGGCTGGTCGCCCCAAGAATCGCTCTGGCGATATGGAAAGACATCCGGTCCGCGCAGGTCGAGGCCCAATTAATGGACGCCTTGATCCTGATCAGCAATTCCCTGAAAAGCGGCCTGGATATTGCCGCCGGGATCGAACGCGTCGCCACCACGATGAAACCCCCGATTTCGGAAGAGTTCGGGCTGGTTTTGAATTCCTATCGGCTCGGGACCCCGCTGGAAACGGCCCTCATGAGCATGACCACCCGCATCCGGAGCCGCACGCTGGAAACAGCCATCTATGCCATCAACATCCAGAGGGAAACCGGCGGCAACTTGATCAAGACCTTTGAGCAGTTGGTCGTGACGATTCGGGAAGAAGACAAATTGCAGAACAAGGTGAAAGCCCTGACATCGCAAGGTCGCATGCAGACGTATTTCCTGGCTTTTTTCCCATGGACCATGGCGGCTCTGTTTTATTTCTTATCGCCGGATTTTATCCGCCCGGCTCTCTCCAATCCCATGGGACAAATCGTCATCATCATCTTGCTGATCTGGGAAGCCATCGGCATCGTCATTACTAAAAAGATAGTCACGGTTGATATCTGAATGGACTTCGCCACGATTGCCGTCATCCTCGTCGTTTTCACGGTGGCCTATCAGGGCGTTGGCGTTTTGCTGGAAATGCGCCAGGCCAAATCCCAGACCTGGTCGAACCGGCTGAGCGGCTCCTCGTCGTCCTCAACCACGATGCAGGATATCATCGCGAAAATTTCCCAAATCGGCCTCAACAAAGCGCTCCTGCGCAAAAAGGGGTATCGAGAGAATCTAGACGTGACCCTGATGCGGAGCGGGTATGTTTTCGGATGGAAAGCGGAAGACCTGCTCTTTTTTAAGGAGCTGGGCGCTCTCTTCGCGGTATTTCTCACCTGGCAATCGGGCCAGACGCAACCGCTCCTCTGGATCGGCGCCGGGATCCTGGGTTTTATCCTTCCCGAATTCTATGTAAAGACAAAGGGGACGACGCGCCTGGCGGATATCCAGAGGCAGCTGCCGGGTCTGGTGGACCTGATCGCCCTGGCCCTTGAAAGCGGACTGGATCTCCTGGCCGCCATCGAACGCATTATGGGGAAAATGAAGGACTGCTCACTCAAGGAAGAACTCCAGACGCTGATCCAGGAAAACCGCCTGGGAACCCCCCGAAAAGAAGCCCTGGAGCATCTCGCGTTCCGGGCCCCGTCCGCGGATATCGTCTCCTTGACCAGCATGATTATTCAGTCGGAAGAACTGGGGACCAGCCTGGCCACAGTCCTGAGATCGTACGCGGAGGACATGCGCAACCGCCGGATCTTGCGCGCCGAAGAAATGGCGGGAAAAATGCCGGTGAAGATCCTGTTTCCCATGATGGTATTCTTTTTTCCTATCGTATTTGTCATCATATTCGGGCCTCTGGCGTTGAATTTTATTTCGACCTATAAATAATGACGAATCTGTTCATGCTGATCCTGATGCTTGCGCTTGCGGCCCTCCCGGGCGCCGCGGAGGACAAAGACACGTCCCTGATGAAATCGGCCACGGTCGGAAACGGCGGAACGGGGACCACGGAAAAGAACCTCTATCAGGATTCCATTCAGGCCGCCAAACAATCCATCGCCCGCGAAACTCTGGACGCGTTTTATCACGACGCGCTCGACTACTACCATGACGGACACGACGAAGATGCGCTTCAGCTCCTGGACAAAATTTACTCGATTGATCCGCACTACGAAGATGTCCCGCGCCTGAGGGAAACCATCCGCCGCCGGATACAGTCCAGCCAGACGGAAACCATGCTGAGCTCCGTCAAAGAATGGATGAAAAAGGGCGAAAAAGCGGAAGCGTCGGGGCAGCGAGTGCTGGCCATCTCTTATTGGAAGCAGGCGCTCTTCCTCAATCCCGGCTACGCGCCCGCTCAGCGGAAAATCGACGACGCGAACCGTCTCCTGGCGAAGAAAGAATTCGAGACAGGCTACCTCCATTACCACCGCGCGGAGCTGGAAGACGCGCTGGACTCCTGGTCAAACGCCGTCGCGCTCGATCCTTCCTACAAGCAGCGGGGCCTTCTTCTCCTCATGTCCAAAGTGGAGCTCCAGGTCCGCAGCGATCGCATCGCTCGGCTGGCCGCGCAGGGGTTTGAGCAATATCAGCAGGGACAACTCGAGAACGCGCTTGGAACCTATCAGGAATTGACCAAGCTGGAACCGCGCAACGAGGATGCCAGACGGATGACTTCTAAAATCAAAATCCAGATGGGTCAGGCCGCCTTTAAAGCCGCTCAAGCGGCTTTAGCGAACCACGCCTATCCGGAAGCCATCACGCAGGCGGAGTATGCCATCCAGCACGACTATGAAATTTCACGTTCAAGCGCCATAAAGGTCGAAGCCGAGCATGCCATCCGTCTTGCGAGGATGCCGAAACCTAAAATCAAGAAAGAACCTCCCTCCACAGTCGCTGCGTCCACAACGACCGCGCCGGCTCCGGCGACGGCCGCCCCGCCACCGCCGGCTCAGCCGGCCAACCCGGAGGAAGCCATGGAGCACTACCGGCAGGGAATCGCGGCGATCCGCAAAAAAGATTTTCATCTGGCCATGGATGAGCTGGATGCCGCCTCGAAGCTCGACCCCTCCAATGAGCGCATTTACATGGCCCGCGAACGCGCGCGCCAGGAATGGAATGCCGCCAATGCCTCGCGGTCAACCCCATGAACAAGTGGCTTAAAGACCTCAATTGGAAATTCGGCTTTGTCGCTGTCCTGATCACGCTGGGCGTCGTGACCGCGTCGCAGTATCTGCTGATGAAGCAGGCGCGCGTGGGCATGGAAAGCCGGCTCTCCGAGAAAGCCGCCTTTATCAATCACTTTTATTCGTTTCTCATCGCCGATGCCCTGCAGAGGAACGACGACGTCACCCTCCAGCAGGTGATTTCGCGGCTCGAGGAAGATCCGGAAATCACCTCCGTGGTCGTCGTCGATGATGCCTCGGAAATCCGCTACCATTCCGACCCGCAGAAACTGGGAACCAAATGGGATGATCCCCTGATTCAGAAAGCCATGGAAACCGGGGATGGAGTGATGAGCCCGTTCACCAATTCCGGCGGCCGCGCGCTGGCGCTGATATCGCCCCTGAGGCTCCAGGGAAAACCTCATCCGATCGGGGTGGTCCGCATCGACATGACCTACCGCCACGTGGCCGATCAGCTCAAGAAATTTGACAGCAGCTTCCGGCTGGCCGTCCTGGGGTACATCAGCGTCGCCATCGGACTGATGATGATTTTTGTCCGCCGCTGGCTCACCTATCCCCTCTCGTGGGTTGAAAAACAGGTGAGCAGTCTCAGTTTAACGACCGCGGAGCCCAATCTGCCGGAAACGCCTGACGAATTCGGTCAGCTGAACAAGGCCCTCAACGAGATGATTGTTCGTTTTCACACACAGCTCCAGGAACAGCTGGGATCCGGGGCGGCCAGCCCGGTGGAAATCGAGAAAGATCTCGTGGACCGGATCATGCGCTCCTTTTTTCCCAATACCCTCATTTTTATCAGCGACAAAGACAACAGGATCATTTCCGGCTCAAGAGAAAGCCTCCCGGAGGGAGCCCCGTCCGCTCACGTGCTGGATTTGATCACCGATCTGAATTTTGCTAATCTCGTCGGAGCGGCGTTTCAGAAAGAAGGGGAGCCCGCGCACGGCCCGATTGTCTTTCATGGGAAACCCTTCAAGGCAGCGGTGTTATGTATTCCTGCGCACGAGTCAAAGCTCGTTAAAACATTGATCGTGATGCAGCCGGATGTTCAACCAGAAAAAGGAGAGTCATCATTATGAACTATGAACTAAAATCAATCCAGCCGGGGTCCGTTTTCGCCAATGCGCTTCGGATCTTCGTGGTCGTCGGATTTATCGTCGCCATCCTGAGCTTCTTCATTCTTCCCAACCCCAACATCCGGATCACCCTGTGGTGGCAGAAGATACTGGCGACGATCCTCTTCACGGTCGTCTATGCCCTGGTCGTCTCGGCCGTTCTGACGCTCATCGCCTGGCTCTACAATCTCTGGTCCGCCAGCTTCCCGGGCGTGAAGATCCACCTCGAACAAGAACAGGAATAATCGCAAGGCCCATACGGTTTAACCACAAGGGCCAGGCTCAAGGTCGCATACACAACCTTGAGTCTGGCCCGTCTCATTTCCGGGAACGTCAGGGGACGTTCATGAAAGATTGCGTTTTGAGCCTTTCCCCTAGCTGAAACTCCTCCGCCAGCGCCCGTCCGCGAGTGAACGCGCGACTGGCCCCGCTCTGCGACAAGCCCAATTGTCTTCCCATGGATACGGTGCTCTTCCCCAGCCACGCGACACCTGCATAAACCGCCATAGCTTTGGCCGCCGTTGTGGCACGATGTTGTCCCTTTTCCGTTAATCGTTGCGCATCTTGTCCCGTAAGGTCGGCCACAAGGGTCAGCATCATTGTTATCGTTACCGATTTCATTTCTTGTTGATCATTTTCAAGTTGTTCACCCTGCCGAAGGGTTTCTACCACAAATGCGTCGTCACCAAGAATGCGTTGGTCGTAAGCATGAATGTCGCCCTCTCGAATAGCCTGTCGCCCCTCAGACACACCGCCTGAGCTGCGAATCAATCCGCCGCCCTCCAGGCGATCCTGTTTTTTTCGATTCCAGGCTTCGACCAAATAAGCCTGGTACATTTGGCGCGCTTGCGCCAGGTCAGAGGAAAAACGCTCCAGGACCGAAGAGACCATCTGCCATGGGCGGCGGATTTTTCCCATCATTGCTGAATGGCTGGTCCATGGATAGACGGCTAGTTCGTCGGGAGTCCAGATAATGCCGCCTCGGACGGGATTAAGCGGAATGTATTGCAGGAGTTCCATAAAATAGGGATCTTCCTGGCAGATGATGTCCTTGTATCTGTTCTGGAACAAATGTCCGGCGCGCTTATAGCGAAGGTTGAATGAAACGGCATATCCCGTGAGAAGACGCTGCATCGTTTTGGCAATGGACGTGGCTCCCGTTTGCAAAAGAAGGTGAATATGATTGGGCATAAGAGCCCACGCATAGCAAATAGTCTTGGTTTCACCTAGGATTCTCCCCAATCGATTGACGAATTCGGCACGATCGCTGTCATTACGGAAGATGCGGCCACGCTGGATGCCACGGGCGATGACGTGGTGGTACAATCCAGGAAAATCGATACGGGGTAAGCGGGGCATCACCTCTTAGAGGCTCGAGAGATGAGTTTTATTCATCGCAATGCGCAATCTTGCATGAACGTCCCCTGCCGTGACAAAACATGAGGGCCAGGCTCAAGGTCGCATGCACAACCTTGAGTCTGGCCCGTCTCATTTCCGTGTAGGGGCGGGGTCCTGTCCCCGCCCGCGCATTATTGCGGGCAGTCGCCCCTCTAGGGCGACAGCCCCTACAATTCGCGGTAACCCTTTACTGCATCGACACCAATCCGCGTTCGATGGCTTTGACGACCGCCTCGGTGCGGTTCTTGACGCCGAGCTTCTTGAAGAGGTGATTGAGATGGTTCTTCACCGTCTTCTCGGAGACGAAGATCTCATCGGCGATCTGCTTGTTGGAACGGCCCTGCACGAGAGACGACAGCACGCGCAGCTCGGACTTCGTGACCACCCCGTTGGCGTCTTCCATGGCTGAAAGATCCAGCTTCCGGATGCCGCCCATGAGGCGCGTCATGATGTTTCCCGGGATGAGATACCCTTCCTGATGCACCGTTTCAATGGCGCGGACCAGGTCCTGCGCGGACAGGAGTTTCGACAGATACCCGTTGGCGCCGGCGTTAAAGGCTTCCAGCACGTGCGACTCATCGTCGTACATGGAAAGCACAAGGACCGTCACCTCCGGATGCGTCTTCTTGATCTGCCGGGTACAGGCGATGCCGTCCATGCCTGGCAGGCGGATATCCATGAGGACGATATCCGGCGTTTTCTTTTCTACCATCTCCAGGGCCTCAGGACCGGTGGCGGCTTCCCCCACGATCACAAAATGACTCGTGCCGTCCAGGAGGTCTTTTAAACCCGCCCGGAACAGGGAATGGTCATCCGCCAGGAGTAACCTGACTTTGTCTTTCTTGATGCCTTTTGAGGCGAGTGCGGCCGCCCCGTTGCCGTTCTTCCGTTCTTCTCCCATATGCTGCCTCTTTCTCCCCCCCATAACTTTCACCTCGTAGTACGACGTTATAGCGTCCAGCTGCCTAAAGCGGTACCTTCATTGTCTTTGAGCGTGATGCCGCGAAATCCATGGAACCTGTACCCCTGAAGGACCTGTTCGGCGGATTTATGCACCGAATCCGTCACTTTCGCCGCATGGTCGGGCCCCTCTTCTTCAATCGACGACCAGTTGTCGATCACCACCGCCAGGGTCGACGGCTGCGATAGATCGGCATGCGCCTGGAGGGTTTCCCCCCCGTCGCGCCGCGCGCGCGAAATGATCTGTTTGGCCAGGAACTCCGACAGGGTCAATGGCTTGTCCCAATTCATCCCCTGGAAGGGCGCGCGGGCCGCCAGTCGTTTGGCGATCGATCCGTCATTTCGATTGCCGGCGTCCACTTCGATCACCAGGCGATTAAAATATTCCGTGTCTCCGATACGCTGATACATCGAATCCCGGATATCCGGAACATAGCGCCAGAGCGTAATGGTGGACCCGGTCAGGACGTCCGCCATCTTGACCTCAATAAAGTCCAGCGACGCGTCGGTGCTGAGCGCGATCCGCGTGGCGCAGAGAAACACATGTTCCATCGTGTCCGCCGCTTCCTTGCGCATCCCCTGCAGGTCGTAATTCCGGTTGTTGAAAAGGCCGACCTTCCAGACCACGGCTTGAAGGGCTTTATCGGACTGGCGCGCTTCGATGGACAGGCGGTAATCATGGCTGCACATTTTCCTCAGATTCTCCGCGATCTGATTCGCCGGATACGTCGGCTTCATTTTCCAGTTGCAGGAGGACAGCACCAGACAAATCGCCGTCACCCCGGTGAAAACGACCGCCGTCATGCCGGCGAAAGCCGGCACCCAGTTCTTTTTCTGGGCCCCGGTTTTCACCGGGGTGACGTCAACATCTGTTCGCCGGGATGACGTCCTTGGCATATTAAACGCGCGCCCTTTCCTTGCCATGTTCTTTAAAGATCGCCTCAATTTCGTCGTAGTCGAGCTCGCTCTTTTCCAAAAGCGCTTTGACAAAGATGTCCATCATCGCCCATTCGCTCCTCAGAAATGCTTCCACTTCCTCGGTCGCCTGGTGCAGGATGGCCTGGACTTCCTTATTCAGGTTATCTTTCATGCTCTCGGAAATCCGGCTTTCGCCCGTCTTGACGCTGCCAAGCAACAGCGAGTAATCCCCGACAAAACCGTTGGAACTCATGCCATAGTGCCAGACCATGCTGGAGGCCACGCTCATCGCATTGGCAAAGTCCCCCGAGACGCCGGTCGAGGTGACGTTGTACTTGATTTTCTCCGAGACATAGCCCGCCAGCGCCGTTTTGACGTTGGCGAAAAGCTCGTGGCGCGTCTTGGTGTACATTTCCTCGCGCGGGTGATGGTAGACGACTCCCAGCGCCCCGCCGCGTGTCTTGATCGAGGCCTTGAAGACGTCATCCGTCGGATGCTGATTATAGAGGACCAGCAGATGCCCCGCCTCATGGTAGGCCACCCGTTCCCTCTCCTGCGGCGTCAACTCCAGGTGCGTCTCCTGCCCCAGGTCCACCCGTTCCAGGGCTTCGGAGATGTCCTTGTAGGTGATGGCATCGCGGCCATTCCGGATCGAAATCAGAGCGGACTCCTTAACGATGTTTTCGATATCCGCCGGGGACTTCCAGACGGTTTTCCGGGCCAGGCGCGGGATATCAATGCCGGGGTCCGCTTTAATTTTCTTCATGTAATATTCGAACAGTTCCTGGCGGTCCGACACGCGGGGCATGCTGATGTTGATGTGACGATCGAACCGGCCTGGCCGCAGGAGCGCCGGATCCAGGATCTCGATGTTCGCATTGGTAGCGCCAATCACGATCACATTGCTCCCGTCTTCCTTACCGAGACCATCCATGCAGACCAGGAGCTGGTTCAAGGTGCTGTTGGTTTCCTGCCCTCCTCCGAAGGAGAACTGGCGCTGTTGGCCCACCACATCGAGCTCGTCGATAAAAATGATCGCCGCCCCATGGATATAGGCGCTGTTTTTGGCGATTTGGAAGAGCTTGCGTACGCGGCTGGCGCCCACGCCGACAAAAACTTCCACAAACTCGCTTCCGGACATCGAGTAGAAAGGAACCCCCGCCTCGTGGGCGATGGCCTTGGCCATGTACGTTTTGCCGCATCCCGGAGGTCCCACCATGAGAAGTCCCCGGATCACTTTGCCGCCGATTTTGCGGACCTTGGCGCGGTCTTTGATCAAGGCAACGACTTCCATCGCTTCCTTTTTGGCTTCGGACAGTCCGATGACGTCTTTAAAAGTTACTTTGACATTCTCGCCTTTGACTTTTTTACCGCCGCTCAAAGACGACAGGCCACCGCCGCCCTTGTACATGATCTGCATGAAGAAATAGGCGGAGGTCAGACCCCAGAGCATCATCTTGAGGGTTTCGAGTGGAAAGGTGGCGATCTGCTGCTGCGCGAAAAACGAGTCCATGAACCCCAGTCCGATCACGGATAGAACGACCAGGACCACGCAGACCACGACCACGATGAACCAGAACTGGTTCTGCCAATACAGAATCTTAATGCGTTTCCATAACATAAATTGTCTCCTCTTCGCCTTTGACGTCTCTCAATGTCGTCATGCCGGCGAAAGCCGGCACCCAGTCCATATTCTGGGCCCCGGTTTTCACCGGGGTGACGTCGCGGCGCTTTCGCCGGGATGACGGCTTTTCTAACTTTTCATCTTGGGCAATTTGATCCAAAATGTTCCACCCTGATCTTCGCCGCGGCTGTCGACGCCGATCTCGCCGCCGTGGGCCTGGACAACCTCACGGGCCAGGGCGAGCGTCACGCTTAAGCCATCCTGTGCGCCATGTGGCTCATCCTGTCTCCGAAGAACGGCAAAAATACTTTTCAGCTTCTCCGCGGAAAAACCGTGGCCTCCATAAGAGATCCTCAGCTCCGCTTGTCCATTATTGGCCAGCGCGTTCACAAAGACTTTCCCGCCGCGGGACGAATACTTCAGCGAACCGCGAAGAAGGTTCGCGACCACCTGGACCATCCGGGCCATATCGACTTCAATGGTCGGCAGGGGCGTCGCCAGAATCACTTCCAGCGGGACTTCTTTCATTTCCGACACCAGCTTCACGCGCGAGATGGCCTTATCAATCACGTCCTCAAAGGGCATGGCGCGCAGGTCCAGGCTGAGCCGGCCGGCGTCGATATTGGCCAGGTCGAGAAGATCGCCGATCAGGCCGTTCAAGTGATCCGCTTCCTGGATGGTGATCTCCACCATCTTTTTCTGATTCTCGCTCAGTTTCCCTTTCACGCCGGAGCGCAGGAGTTCCGAATAGCCCCGGATGCTGGACAAAGGGGTCCGGAGATCATGGGACAACACGGTGAGCATGCGCGATTTCAACGTATCCAGCCGGGCCATGGTTTCATTGGCGATTTTCAGGTCTTCCAGAAGGCGTTTATTTTCAAGAACGAGCTTCTGCTGGGCCAGGGCGCGCTCGATGGTCCGCTGGAGCTGCGCGGGATCCACCGGCTTGATGAGATAGTCGTACACCGCTTCCTGAATGGCCTTGACGGCCATTTCAAGAGAGGCATGTCCTGTCATTAATATAACGAGGGTGTAGTCGTTACGTTCCCGCACTTTGCGGGCCAATTCGAGCCCGGTCGCGTCCGGGAGCTGAAAATCGACGACAACGACATTGAATACCTTCTGGTCCAAAAGCTCGATCGCCCTGGTTCCGTTGGATGCCGTGGAAATTTCATAATGTGCTTCCTCAAGGATGTCCTTGGCCGTGTCCAGAATATTCTCATCGTCATCCACCAGGAGGATCGCTGGAGTTCCCTCACAAAGCCGCGTGTATAACTCGTTTATATTAGACATGGGGACCTTTCTTGGGCAATTGGATATGGAATGACGTTCCTTCGCCGACCTTGGATATCACGTGAATCACTCCCTGGTGCCGCTCGATAATTTTTTTCACCACCGCCAGCCCCAGCCCCGTTCCCCGGCTCTTGGTCGTGAAGAAGGGGGCAAATATCTTGTTCAGATGTTCCTGGGGAATCCCGCAGCCCGTGTCCGCGATGATGATTTCCACCTGGTCCGTATGGGACTTTGTACCTACAATAAGCGTACCCCCGGAAGTCATCGCCTGACAAGCGTTTTCCATCAGGTTTACAAGGACCTGCCGGATTTCATCCTCATCCAGAGGGACCTGGAGATCGCCCAGTTGGAGCTCTTTCTTCAGGCCGACATTCGCCGGGAACTGGATGCGCTCGATGGCTTTTTCGACCAGCTCGTCGACTTTTTGCGACGACAAATTCAGCGCGCGATTGCGCGAGAAATCCAGAACATCCCGGATTATATTGTTGGATTTCATGATCTCGGTCTCAATGATCGTGAGGTGCTTTTGAATTTTAGGGTCGACGCCGTCATTCCGGCGAAAGCCGGAACCTGGAACATTTGACTGGGCCCCGGCTTCCGCCGGGGTGACGACGTTGTCCTGGTCTGACGCAAAAAATGAAGCGAGCTTTGTTTTTAGGAAATAGACCGAGTTATTCATCACCGCCAGGGGGTTGCGCAGTTCATGCCCGACCACCGAGGCCATCTGTCCGAGAGCCGCCAGTTTTTCCTGGGCGATCAGCTGCTCCTGAGCTTCCTTGAGATTGCGCGTGCGCTCCTGCACCCGTTTTTCAAGCTCGGAGTTCCACTTTTGAAGCTCCCTCTGCGCCGAAATAAGCTTGAGCGTCTTGTCCTTGAGTGAATTCGCCATCCAGAGGAATTTCTCGGTCAAAGCTCCGAATTCGTCATTCGAGGACGGAACATGCGGCACGTCAAAATTCCCTTCCCCCACCTGTTCCATCGCCCGCTGCAAGGTGTGGACGCGGCCCACGACGACCCGGCTGAGAAGGACGCCGAAGACCAGCGTGATCAGGATCACCAGCACGAGGATCTTGAAGATTTCCTCGCGCATTTCTTTGGATGCGGCATAGGCTTCTTCGATCGGCTGCTGGACGAACACCCGCCAGTTCAGTTTAGGGACCGTCGCGAAAGTCGCCAGGAACCGGTGCCCGCTTTGATCGGAAAATTCGATCGCGCCATTGGCGTTTTCTTCGGGCGCCAGGGCGGCCGCGCGCACTTCCGGAGGCGGATCGCTGCTTAAAAGAGTTTGAACGTCCGGATGCGCGATCAGGTGCTTCTGGCTCATATCCACGATGTACACGTAGCCCTTCTTGTCGATCACCAGGTCTTTGATCAGCGAACTCAGATCGATCAGGTTGACCATGCCCAGCAGGACGCCGATCGGACGCCCCGGGATGCGTTCGATCGGGACCCCGATGGTCATCTGCGGATAGCCTTCGGGCGAATGCGATACGGGGCCGATGTACTCGCCCAGGGATTTCACCAGCTTTAAGGCCTGCATCTCCTCGCCCATGGGCTGAGAAGAGCGCCCCATGCGGTTGACGCTGGCCATTTCACGGCCATTCAGGTCGATCACCGCCATGTGCATGAACATCGGATAGGCGTTCATGACGTTCCCCATGATGTCGGACTGCAGGCGGGGATTCATCGTCAGAAAATCGCTGGATTTATGGACGATCTGAAGGGTGTTTTTCTTGTCCTCGATATAGCTGGTCACGTTGGCGGCGACTTTTTGCGCGATCCCGAGCTTCACCCCGATAATCTGCTTCTGGATGTAGTTGTCGCCGACCCGGATCAGCTGGTAGCCCGCCACGAGAAGCGGAAGGATGGACAGGGCCAGGAAAACGACCAGCAGCTTATATAACAGCTTCCCGCGATGGACCTCCCGGGCGGGCAGGTCTTCGTCGGTGCTGTCATGGGTTGCCGCTAGATTTCGGCTCATAGAAAGTACTGTTGACATCTCATTCCCTTGTCGTCATACCGGCGAAAGCCGGTACCCAGTGGACTGGTCCCCGACTTTCGTCGGGGTGACGGCATCAATTCGTGATGCTCATCTCCACTTTGCTGCCGTTGTCTCCCGCAATCACCTTGCCGCCGGCCACGATAACGCGCCGGACGTCCACATGGTACTCTTCCACCAGAATCAGCCTCACCGTCTCCGCGCGCTTGTCCGCCAGGGCCGTCGCGCTGCTTTCCGATGTCATGGCAAATCCCGTAATCCGCACTTTCTGAAGCGGATAGACTTCCAACGTCTTCCCGATCCGTTCCAGAGACGATTTGACCGTGGGCATCGGCTCGCTCTGGTTCGGTTCAAATTGGATCACCTGCTTCCAGATCGCGTGCACCGACTCCCCGCTGTCAACCGTAGAAGACGACGCCTCCCCCCCTGTGGGGGAGGATGCAGGTGGGGGGACCGACGCGGAAGTCTTTGCCCCCCCATTCCCGCCTTCCCCCACCGAGGGGGAAGGAGTTGTCTTCGCGTTGGCCACTTCGACCGGCTTGGCGGCCGACTTTTTCGCTTTGGCGTGACGCTTCGCTTTCGGCTTTTCGACAAGAACCGGGGCCAGGGGCTCGTCTTTTGTCGTCCGCGCGACCTGAATGATTTCCTCCTGGCTCTTGATCGTCCCGTCGGAATTGGTCGAGACGAGCCTGGCGACATAGCTGCCGGCCCGCACGAAATTGCCCGTTTTCTGGTCATGACCGTCCCAGCCCTGGCGCTTCAACAGATTCCCCTTGCCGCTGATCTGGTAGACCGGAGCCGCCGACTTCCCTTCCGCGGGCGTCAAGGTAAAGCTCCACTCGCGCAATCCGCTGCGCGTAAGCCCGGCCAGGTCGAGATCCACCCACTCCCCTTCTTCCGGATTAAATACTCTGCGGCTTGGAAAGATCGAGCTTTCCAGCCACTGGGACGACGTCCGTCCCGGAGCCATGGAAGACATGCCTTCCAGCAGGGGAGATTGGGCACCGATGGTCTCGATGACGATGCGGGCGGAAGTTGTTGAGGCGGCCACAGCCTGGGTTTTGCCGTCGCCTGTTTTATCCAACAGGAGATCCGCGCTGACGAAGCGCTGCGACAGCAATTTGCGCTCGCCGGCGAAGTAATTATAAAGCTCGGAATACCGGTGAAGGAAAAGAGAAGCGTCAGAACCGGGGTCCTGGAGCTCCTCGGGATAGCAATGAATGATGACCGGCTGCTGGCCGTAGGTCTTCAGCCAGGCCGCCGTGCGGTCCAGGATGGGGATTCCCTGCTCTTTAAGCCCGCCGGAGTTCTCTCCGAAAAGGATGGGGGCGTCGATCCAGACCTGGTTGACGTTTTTCTGGATACTCACCTGGACACCGGGGATCGCGTTCAAATCCATCGTCAGGCGGGAACGAAGCTGGAGCATCCGGCGGATTTCTTCCTGGACCGCGGGGTTGACCGTCACAGCCTGTTCCTTGGTCCCGAGCTTACTGGACGTCACCGCGGGATTCTGGCGCATCGTGTCCACAATCATGCGCAGGTACTGGCGGGCTTCGGGATTATGGGGGTCGTTCCTTAATACGGACATGAACTTGCCCAGGGCGGCGATCAGCTGGCCGTTTTCATAGAGCGCCTTGCCTTCTTCCATAGAGGAAGCGTCCGGAGAGGTCAGAAGACCCGCGTCCGGAACAGAACCGGTGGAAGGAATCGGCAAGGGCGGCAGGTCCGCCGCGCATATCGGCAAGGCGAGCAATATAGCCCCTACAAATTTCAAATTACCCATCTGGCACCTGCCTTTTGTCTGATCGTTTTTCTGGGTCTTATATCCCGACTCTATGGGTCTAAGGGTACATTCTAAATGTTACGGCAAGGTTACGGCTGGATGAAATTTCGGTAAATTTTTGGGTCTAATGGGGGGAAACGACGGGTTTTAAACCAAGAAGCGTAAAATGTCGGTCAAAAGTAAATACCTCTTCAATCCCCAGCCGCTCGGCCAGGGCGGCCGCCACGGCGTCAAAATAGCTGAAGTCTCTGGAAACGGAAATGCGCTGCAGCAGGGCCACGGCCCTGTGTTCATCCTCCACCGTCACGCGCTCGATCTGATAATCCAGAAGAGCCCCTTTCAGGAAACGCAGGGCCTCTCGAGGGCCTATTCGACGGTTGATGATCGTGTGCGTCTCCGCCAGGAGGAAATTCGGTACGACCAGCTGCGGCGCTTGCGGCAAAAGGGAAGCCAGGATTTTGGCCGCCTGGGAATGATGCGAATCGTTTTGATCGATCAAGGCGTACAAAGCGCTGGTATCAACCAGAATCCGGTTCATCGCCCTTCTCCGTGGGTCCATTCGAATCGCCTTGGCTTCCGGGGTCCCTCCGACGCCGGCGGCGATTTGCCCAGATACCTCATAGGGTGTCTGGGCCGCGCCGTGGCAGGACCTTCCTCACTCCAAAGAAGCTGTCGCTCGTCATGGCGGTCCCGCCCCGCCGCTAAATCCCGCCGGTCGTCTCCAGGACCCCGGAACCCCGGCTCTTATTAGGAAAGGAATTGCCCCAGGGTCCGGAGGTCTGCGGGAGCGTCCCCGCGATTTTAGCGAGGAGGACGGCGCGGTATGCGCCGGCGACGCGCCGTTTGGAGCCGGCGCAGCGCTGGACCCGGAGCGTTAAGAAATCGTGGGAGCGGAAGCAGGCCTCCGGACCCTGGGGGGAGTGACCCACGGAAAAGGGCGATGTCCCCAAAATTCTATCCATGGACCTGATCGGACAGAGCATCGTCAAGATTCCCTTGAACCTTCGAACGGAAGGCTCCTATCAAGGAACCGAAATGCTTGCCGGTGTAAACTTTACGATCGGGTCGTTCTCCCGTCATCGCCGTGCGGATCAATTCCCGCGCCTCCAGGCTCATGGACAACCCGGCGCGTTTGGCCATTCCCTTGAGCCGTTTATAAAGCGGCTTCTCGAGCACCACGTGAATTCTGGGAAGTTTCGTCGGCATGGGAGCTCCTCTTTTTACAGGTTTGAGAAAAGGTTATCACAAGTGAGGAACCATTGTCAACGAAGCTTTTTGTTCTTCATCCTCGGCTTTGATCCGACCCCTTGAAAATGTCGATAAGTAATGGTATCTTTACCGTAGGAGGTAAAGAAGATGGTAAGTAAAGTATCCAGCAAAGGCCAAATTACACTTCCCAAAAAGGTGCGGGATTCTATGCATGTGAAACCCGGAGATTTGATCGAATATGAAATTCAGGATAACGTCGTAACGGTGCGACGCGTCGAACCGTTCGATCACCGATTCCATCAGGCCTTGGGTGAAACCTTGACCGAATGGTCTTCTCCGGAAGACGAAAAGGCATTCCGTGACTTGTGACGCCTGGGACATCATTGTGGTCCCATTCCCGTTCGTGGACCGAAGCGCTCAAAAAAAACGTCCAGCGCTGGTTCTTAGTAAAAAAACATTCAATCAGCATGGCCACAGCTTGATGGCCATGATCACGACATCCCCTCTCTCATGGCCGGGAGACTCGCCGATCAGCGACCTTAAATCGGCAGGCCTTTCCACTCCATGCGCCGTGCGTTTAAAACTCTTCACGCTCGACAACCGGCTGATCCTCCGTCGCGCCGGCCAACTGGCCAAAGTGGATCAAGACCACGTCGCCATTCAGCTTCAAAATATTCTGCCATAGGTCGTTTGGCCTTCTTTTCTTATTCTACTTTCCCACAAAATTTACAATCAGTTAACACTCCCGTAACATTCGGGGGGCATACTCAAGGCGGAGGAAACGACCATGGCTCTAGACCCGACAATCGCCGCAGCTATCAACAAGCTGGCCAACCTGGATGCGGCGGCTCAATACCTCAATAGCAACCCCAATGGCACGGTCTTATCGGACGACATGCAGGGCCAGTACCTCGCCGCGTCCAAGTGGAGAACTAGTTTAGACCCATCCATCGTCAGCCAACTCAACACCATATACAATGCGACGCCTACTGTGACGCTGGCCTGGGGCTACCTCCGCTCCATAGGAACCATGACCGTCGCCGAGCAGGGACTGTATATCGCCTCATCCGAATTTGGCGCCAGCGCGTCGAGTGGAAGCACCACTGGAAACGGCGGCACCACGGGAGGCCAAAATTCCGGCACGAGTCTCACTTCCTTGTTCGGGCTTTTGACACCGGTTTCCGCAGTAGGGGGCATGATTGGGAATAGTGGACCAACGGCAGCGGCAACATCTCTGGCACAAGCACAACAGTCGTATGCAGTGGCACAAAATAATTTTGATAGTTACAGCCTCTACATTAAAACTCATAACATAGATCTGAACGCTCCAGATCCGAACCTTTCGACTCCTATGGATCCGGGCTCTGCCGATTATTGTGATGATTTATCAGGTGAAGTTACCTACCAATATGAAGTTTCCTACCAATCACAGTTAAACAACTTAGCTACTCAGGCCCAGAATGCGAAGACCAACTTTATTAACCAACAGGGCGAGGCCGGCATCGCTAACCAGAATGCTCAGACTCAAGGAATTCAGGGGCTGATGCCAAAAATTGGGACTGGGGTTATGGCCGCGATCATGCAGTATGAGGTATTCAGCGCTGCGGAAAAAGCCGCCGCAAAAGCGGTCACCATGACTATCGCCATGCTGGGTGCGACATGGCTGGGCGCTATTGGCGCCACCATGTTATTTTTGTCAAAACTGGACCACTATACTCCGGGTACGGATGGGGGAGCCACACCGATAGCCAACGGCTTATACCAAGTCCTTCATCAAACTTGCGGAAAGGGAATTTTCACTATAACTCCGGACGTCGCGCATATGCCTCAGTTTTTGTTCACCCTAGCAGTCGCAACCGCAATTACATCTCTGGTCCTTGCCGCGGGTATTATTGCCGGACTGCCGGGGAGCCAAGGGGAAACTACTCCCACAGGCGCGGCCGTTTCAAGCGCGCTGGCGAATGTTCCCCACTGGTACAGCACGATCCCGTCGGCCGCCGTCGCGATGATCTCGATCGGATTTACCGTCGGGACGAGTGCTTTTACCCTTTCTCCCGACAGCCTCTTTACGCAATTCCCCGTTGATTCGATCCAGTTGAGCACCGCTTTGACCACAGCGGGCTCTCCTGGGGCCAGCATCCTGGTGCAGCAAAGCCAGACGCCGGGCGGCTATGATACCGTCTTTGTGGTGACCCCCGGTGCGGATGGAACTTCGACCATCAGCGCGTTCCAGGTCGATACGAACGGCTATCTGGTCGGACCCAACGGCCCGGATAAGAGCTTCAGGCCGATTGCAACGCCTACCGTTGACGGCAGCGGGAAATCCACAGGCTATACGCTGAATCCGGGCTCGCTGGAGGCCATTTATCAGATTCCGGCCTGTATGGCGATCGCCAATGATAGGTCCATGAAAGCCAATATCCGTGAATCCGCTTTGGAAACCTGCCTCCGAAACAACAAGACCGTTCAGTTTATTCCCATCGGGGGATCTTGAAAACAGTGCTCATCCGGATCTAATAAAAAAACCCTGGGCCAAAACCCGGGGTTTTTTACATTTAAATCAATCCTGATGCTTCTTTCGAACAGGTCGAACGGAAGAACGTGGTGATTCTTTCGACCTGTTCGAAAGAAAGAAATTAGGCGACTTTGCCCTTCACCCTCGAAATGGAATTCAATCGCGCCAGGAGGATGTCCAGGTCGAAGGGCTTCAGGATGTAGTCATCCGCCCCTCGTTCCAGGCCCCGGACGCGGTCCCGGACTTCCTTGTAAGCTCCCGTGAGGATCACGACCGGGATATGGGACAGTCGCGGATCGCCCTTCATCCGATGGCAGAGTTCCATGCCGCCCACGCCGGGCAGGTTCAAATCGAGGAGGATGACATCCGGCTTAAGCGCCAGAGCTTCCTGGTAGCCTTCTTCGCCGTTATCCACCCAGTAGCAGCTCCAGCCTTCGCCCGTCAAAAATTCCTGCACCAGCTTCCCGAGCGCGATATCGTCGTCGATCATCAGTAGTCTTCGTTCCATATATTTGTCCTCCTCACGACGAGTATAGCCGGAGGCTGTCACGACCGTGTTATGAGGGTGTAAAAAGGTTGTAAATGAAGGGTGAGAATTCGGTGAGGCGCCTGGCGGAAACCGCCGCGCCGTCACCCCGGTGAAAACCGGGGCCCAGCACATGGACTGGGTACCGGCTTTCGCCGGTATGACGACAATGTGACTGCCGGGGTGACGTCAACTGCGGAATTACTCGTCGGAAAAGCGGTAGCCGAAGCGCTCCACGGTCTGGATGCGTTCGCGGCCTTCGTCGCCGAGCTTCTGGCGCAGGCGGGCGATGTGCATGTCGATGGTGCGGGTGAGGACTTCTTCCTCGTAGCCCCAGACGTATTCAAGCAGGAACTGGCGGGACAAGACGCGGCCGGATTTTTTCATCATCACTTCGAGCAGTCCAAATTCTTTGCCGGTCAATTTGACCGGCTCACCGCCCACTTCAACCCGGTGCTTGGAAAGGTCCAGGGTCACCTTGCCGACCCGCAGGACTTCCCCTTCCCCGTTTTTCTTGTAGTAGCGCCGAAGGACCGCGTTCATGCGCGCGACGAGCTCCTGGGGTTCGAAGGGCTTGGTGAGGTAATCGTCGGTCCCGGCGGCAAATCCGGCGAGGATGTCCCCGCGCTCCTTGGCCTGGGAAACCATGATGAGAGGGATCGCCCGGCCGCGCTCGTCTTCGCGCAGGATCCGGCAGACTTCCTTGCCGTTGATGCCGGGGAGCGCGAGATCGAGAATAAGCATGTCGGGCTTCCAGGTCCAGACCATCTCGAGCGCTTTTTCGCCGGAATCCGCGAGCGACGTCTGGAACCCGCCCTGGTGGCAGGCCCCGGTCAGAAGCTCGGCGTCCGTCTTGCTGTCTTCAACGACCAGAATTTTATATTTCATGCGACCTCACTGCCGTCATACCGGCGGAAGCCGCATGTCGTCACCCCGGTGAAAACCGGGGCCCAGAACATGCACTGGGTGCCGGCTTGCGCCGGCATGACGGCGTTAAGAGACTTTCGCCGGGGTGACGGCAGATTACTCTTTTCGGCGATCAATCGCATAACTGGATCCTTTGTCCTTGTTTTCCTTGGCGAAATGCTTCATTTCCGCGCCGATTTTGCTGACTTCCCCGAGGGACGCCAGCGGGCGCAGCTGGTTGGAGACCACACCGATGGCGATCGAGAGGATCGGGAAGCGGGTCACCTGCCCCCGCCGGTCCTTCGTCTCGACAAAGCCGCGGGACCTGTCTTCCGGCGTATAGAAGTCCGGGGCCTTGGCGTCGAAGGCGGCGATCAGCTTTTTGCAGAGGCCTTCGGCCTGGTCCGGAACGGTTAAAACGATGAAATCGTCGCCTCCGATGTGTCCGACAAATCCATGCTCCTCTGCGGATTGGGTGAGGAGGAGGCGCGCCGTTTCGCGGATCACATCATCCCCCTTCACAAACCCGTACGTGTCGTTGTAGGCCTTGAACGAATTCAAATCGACGTACAGGACGGCGAAGGGGGTTTTATTCTGGATCCTGGAGAGGATTTCCGTCTCGATCGTGACATTCCCGGGGAGGCGCGTGAGCGGATTGGCTTCCAGGCCCAGCCGCGTCCTCCGGAGGAGCGTTCGCACGCGCGCGATGAGTTCGGGGATCTCGAAAGGCTTGGTCAGATAGTCATCGGCGCCCTGCTCGAGGCCGGTGACCTTGTTTTCGGTTCCAACCTGGGCCGTCAAGAGCATCACCGGGATGTGCCGCAGGAACACATCCGACTTGATCTGACGGCAGACATCGTAACCGCTCATTTTTGGCATTTTGATGTCCAGGAGAACGAGATCGGGAGGGTTTTTGCGCAGCTGATCGAGGGCTTCCTGGCCGTTGTGCGCCACAATGACCTCGTAGTCGACATGCTGGAGGGCCTCACGGAGCAGGAGGACCATCGCGTCCTCATCATCGGCCACCAGGATAACCGTTCGCGTGTTGGACGCCATGGGGCCATGCCTACTTGTGAGGATCCTCTTTAAATTTGTAGCCGACGCCGCGGAACGTCTGGATGAGGTCCGCGTTCTTGGTCCCGAGCTTCTTGCGCAGGCGGCGGATATGAACGTCGACGGTGCGGGTGGAGACGTCCACGGCGTAGCCCCAGATCCGCTCCAGAAGAAATTCCCGGGTCAGGATGCGGCCGGCGTTTTTCATGAGCACATACAGCAGATCGAATTCTTTGGCCGTGAGAATAATGGGTTTCTTGTCCACCTCCACGGTATACGTGGTGAGGTTGAGCGTGATGTTGGCTTTGGCGATCGCCTCTTCGGGCGCCCCGCCCTGGCGGCGCCGGAGGACCGCCTTCACGCGGGCGATGAGCTCCTCGATCTCGAACGGCTTGGTGATATAGTCGTCGGCCCCGACCTCCAGGGCCGAGACCTTGCGATTGAGCTCGGAGTAGGCGGTGACCATGATGATCGGGATGTGGGCGCAGTCTTTGTTCTGTTTGATGTACTTGCAGACTTCAAAACCGTTCAGGTCCGGCAGGTTCCAGTCCAGGAGAATCAGGTCGGGTTTGCGCTTCACGATCGCGTCGAGCCCCTCGCGGCCTGTTTCCGCGATATCGATGACAAAAATGCTTTCGGGAAGCGCTTCTTTGAGAAGTTTCCGGAGCGCGGGATCATCTTCGACCAATAAAATTCTCGTTTTCATAACCCCTCCTGATTCTGGCTAAGTCTATAGGCGACTGGTTGAATTGTCAATGCTTTTTAGCATTTCGTTACATCCCGTGTTCAGTCATGACATGCTGACGCCTTTTCACCCTCATCCCAAACCCTTCTCCCTTAAGTAGGGAGAAGGGAGCCATGCTCCGCAAATTGGTGCTCGCCCCTCTCCATACTCAAGGGAGAGGGGGACGGGGGTGAGGGTGTCAAGTTGCCGTGATTGGCCCCATCTTCAGGCCCGCGGATGGGCCTTTTGGTATATCTGCCGCAGGTGTTCGGGCGTCACATGGGTGTAGATTTGCGTGGTGACGAGATTTTTGTGCCCGAGCATTTCCTGTACCGATCGCAGGTCGCATCCCCGGTTCAGGAGATGTGTCGCGAAGGAATGCCGGAAAGAATGGGGGCTGATGTTCTGACAGATGGCGGCCTGGCGGACCCACCGCGCCACCACCAGGCGCGCTCCCCGCTCCGAAAGCCGCCCGCCGGCCGGATTTAGAAACAAAGGCCCTTTATTGACGTCACCCCGGCGCAAGCCGGGGTCTAGTCCATGCACTGGGTTCCGGCTTTCGCCGGAATGACGGCGCTGATCCAGATACGCATGAATGCTCTTCAAGGCGGTTTCTCCCACGGGGACCATCCGCTCTTTCCCCCCTTTTCCGAAAACGCGGACCATGTTGCCCCAAAGATCGATATCCTGCGCGTTCAACTGGCAGAGTTCATGAATCCGCAGGCCGGAGGAATAGAGAAGTTCGAGCAGTGCCGTATCACGCTTCGCCCACTTGTGCCTGGACTGCGCCGGGAGCTCCAGGAGCGCCTTCATGTCGTCTTCCGGCAGGAATTTGGGCAGGCGCTTTTCGCGTTTGGGCATGGGCAGCCCGACAAACGGCGTTTTCTGGATGATGTCTTCCTGAATGAGGAATTTGTAGAAAGCCCGCAGGACAGCGATCGCCCGGAGGATGGTCGCGCGCTGAATGTCTTTCTCATGCAGGCTCGACAGGTAGTCCCGGATCACCAGCCGATGATTGCGCTCCAGAGAAAGCCTCGGGTATTTCTCCTGCAGAAAGGCGAGAAACTCCCGGAGGTCATGCTGATAGGCCCGGATCGTATGGGGGGATGAATTGCGTTCGGCGCGAAGATACAGGAGAAAACGCTGGATGAATTGTTCCACCTGTCAATTATACGCCAGAACGGCGGTCAAGCTGTTATGTCGTCACCCCGGTGAAAACCGGGGCCCAGACCAAGACTGGGTGCCGGCTTTCGCCGGCATGACGGCGTTAAGAAGCTTTTGCCGGAACCATGTCCGCGGGTGCTTTCTTGAGGTTGCGGCAGCGCGGGAAGCCGGAGCAGGTCAAGAAGGGACCGCGCTTGCCGACGCGAAGGAGCATGGGCTTTCCGCACTTTTCGCACTTTTTATCGGTCATCTGGGGCGGAGGGCGCATGAGCATATTCCCTTCCTTGTCAACGGAATAGGTGGTCTTGCAATCCGGATAGCCGGAGCAGGCCAGGAAGGGTCCACGGCGGCCGAAACGCTTCACGAGCGGCTTGCCGCAGGTATCACACTTTTTATCGACGACTTCGGGAACAATCTTTTTCCCTGCCGCGTCGAGGGAAATCTTATTTTTGCAGGCCGGATAGGTTTTGCAGCTCATGTAGCGGCCAAAACGGCTCTCACGGATCAGCATCGGAGCTCCGCATTTCGCGCACAGTTCCCCGGACTCCTTCGGCTCATAGGGCTTGGTCGTGATGTTCGTTTTGGCCTTTTCCAGATCGCGGATGAAAGGAGTGTAAAATTCCTTGATCACATCAGCCCAGGCGCTTTCCCCCTGAGCGATTTCATCAAGATGCTCCTCAATCCGGGCGGTAAAGCTTAAATCGACAATCTCCGGAAAATGCCCGATCAGGAGATCCGTCACGTGTGCGCCCAGATCGCTGGGATACAACCGGCGGCTTTCCTCACGCGCATAACCGCGCCCGATAATGGTCTGAAGAATCGGGGCGTACGTCGACGGGCGGCCGATGCCATGGCGTTCCAGCATTTTAATCAGACTGGCCTCGTTAAAACGCGGGGGAGGTTCCGTCTGGTGAGACTCGGAAGTCACCTGAACAAGGTTCAAATCTTCTTTTTCCTTGAGGACGGGGAGCTTCTGGCCTTCTTCTTTGCTGTCCGCCTCCTTTTCATCCGGCTCTTCATAGACTTTGAGATATCCCGCCGCTTTCACCGTCCGTCCACTGGCCCGGAAAAGGCAGGAACCCTCACCCGCCGCTTCGATCTCAACGCTCACGGTATCGAAAATGGCATCCGCCATCTGACTGGCCATGAACCGCCGCCAGATGAGCTCATACAACTTCGCCTGGTCTGTCGACAGGAAGGATTTGATCGACTCCGGCGTCCGGGAAACCGATGTGGGGCGGATGGCTTCGTGAGCCTCCTGGGCGCTTTTTGATTTGGTCTTATGCACGCGAGGCTGAGACGGCAGATAGTCCTGCCCGTAAAGGCTCTTGATGAATTGCCGTGCTTCTTCCTGGGCGGTCGCCGCCACGTTCAGTGAATCCGTACGCATGTACGTGATGAGACCGACCGAGCCCGCTTCGCCAAGCTCAACACCTTCGTAAAGCTGCTGGGCGATGACCATGGTCTTGACGGCGGAAAACCCGAGCCGGCGGGAAGAATCCTGCTGGAGCGTCGCGGTCATGAAAGGCGGAGCCGGCGCGCGGCGGGCTTCCTTCTGAACGACCTTGGCAACATGATAGACAGCCCGTTTCAAACGTTCGACCAGGGACTCGACCGTCTTTCCCTCGATAAGAGACGTGGTCGTCACGCGATAATCATCCGCGAACAGCTTGGAGACGGTCGACTGTTCGATCTTTTTTCCGTCCACCTCCACCAGATTGGCTTTAAACGCGGCGCCTTTGCCCTTCTGGAGTTCTGCCTCGATCGTCCAGTAGCCCTGTGATTTAAAAGCGTTGATTTCCCGTTCGCGCTCAACAAGAAGTCGGAGAGTGACGGACTGAACCCGGCCGGCGGAAAGCCCCTTGCGGACCTTGGCCCACAAGAGCGGGGACAGTTTGTAGCCGACGATCCGGTCGAGCACCCGTCGGGCCTGCTGGGCATGCACCAGCGTCATGTCCACCTGCCGGGGATGTTCGAGTGATTCCTGGATCGCGGACGGCGTGATTTCGTGAAACGTAATGCGAGAAAGCTGTTCTGGAGGGACTTTCAGGACCTCGGACACATGCCAGGCGATCGCTTCCCCTTCCCGGTCAAAGTCCGTGGCGAGAAAGACCCGATCGGATTTTCTGACGGCCTCTTTGAGGCCCGGGATGACTTTCTTCGCTTTGGGAAGAACCACGTATTGAGGCTCAAAATCATGTTCTTCGTCTATCCCCAGCTGCCGGGAAGGCAGATCGCGGATATGGCCCAAGGTCGCCATGATCGTATAACCGCGGCCGAGGAATTTGGCGATCGTTTTCTGTTTAGTGGGCGACTCGACAATCACCAGCGAGTGCCCCTTGGCGCGTTTGCCGTCACCCCGGCGCAAGTTCGTTGACGTCGTCCCGGCGGAAGCCGGGATCCAGTCCTTCGACTGGGCCCCGACTTTCGTCGGGGTGACGAGACGGGCGGCTTTCTCCGGGATGACGTCGGTTTTTTTTGCTTTACGTTTTGGTGGCATAAAGTTGTCCAGGTTTGTGCTGGATCCTTCCTTTGATTTCCAACGACAGCAGGACCTCCGCCAGGCGATCCACCGGCCACCCGCTCAACTCGACCAGTTCATCCACCGAAAGAGGAACGGATGATAGCAGATTTACGATTTTCTGCTCCACCGTCGTGAGCCCTTCCGCCCTTGCGGAGAAAGGCGCAGGATGGGGGACAGAGATGGAGGGCTGGGAGCCAACAAGCCCATACTCTTCCAAAATCTCATCCGCGGATTCCACAAGCCGCGCGCCTTCCTTTATTAGACGATGGCATCCGACGCTCCGGGAACTGAAAATACTTCCTGGGACGACAAAAACGTCACGCCCCTGCTCGGCGGCATAACGCGCCGTGATGCTGGCTCCCGATCGATGCCCCGCCTCCACAACCAGCACACCCTGGGAGAGTCCTGAAATAATTCGATTGCGCCTGGGAAAATTCACCGGATCGGGTCTTGTCTCATAAGAAAATTCCGTAATCAAAGTTCCCCGCGCCGCGATCTCGGAAAATAGCGGCGCATTTTCTTTCGGATACTGAAAACCAAAGCCATGCCCTAAGACCGCCACTGTCCATCCACCCTCCTGAATCGTCGTGCGATGCGCGCAGGCATCGATCCCCGAGGCCAGCCCGCTGACCGTGACCATGCTCCGCCGGACCAGATCCGTCGTCAGACGCGTCGCCGCTTCGAGGCCGTACGGGCTGGCGCGCCGGGTCCCCACGATGCCGATCAGACATCGGTCCGGCACCGGCCAGCGTCCCTTGATGTAAAGAACCGGCGGCCTGTCCGCGAGTTCCCTCAAGCCTTTCGGATAGTCCGGATCCAGCTCCGTGACTTTCCGAATATTCGCGACAGGTTCACTATTCATAGTCGATCGATCCATTTTTGTCAACTCTTATTAATAAAAAGGGGCCTGGCGGTCGAAGAATCGATACTGGATGGCCTCGGCCACGTGGCGCGCTTCTATCGTCGAGGAAGCCTCCAGATCCGCGATCGTGCGCGCCACCTTGCGGATGCGGTCAAACGCCCGCGCGGAAAGCCCCAGCCGTTCCACCGACGCTTTCAAAATCGCTTCTCCGTCCGGAGTCAGCCCGCAGAATTTCCGCATCTCCTTCGGTGAAAGGTGCGCGTTGTCGCGCACGCGCCCGGCCGCAGGCCGGTACCGGTCTTCCTGAACCCGGCGCGCCTGCTCGACGCGGATTTTGACGGAGACGGAAGATTCCACCTTCTGCTTTTCATTAAAGAGGTCTTCCACATTGAGAGCCGGCAATTCAACCTGCAGATCGATGCGGTCGAGAAGGGGGCCGGAGATTTTACCGATATATTTCTGGATCCGCAAAGCCGTGCATTGGCATTCTTTTTTCGGATGACCGCGGAATCCACAGGGGCAGGGATTCATCGCCGCGATCAGCATGAAATCCGCCGGATAGGTGGCACGCCCGCGCGCGCGGTGGATCTGAACGATCCCCTGTTCCAGAGGCTGCCGGAGCGCTTCCAGCGCATCCCGGCGAAACTCCGGCAGCTCATCGAGGAAGAGGACGCCTCGGTGCGCCAGCGATATTTCCCCGGGAGACGGCACGTCCCCGCCTCCCATCAGCCCGACCGTGGAGACCGAATGGTGCGGGCTCCGATAAGGCCGGTGAGGCAGGAGGCCGGTTCCATGAAGCGTGCCGGCAATCGAATGGACCTGCGTCGCGTCCAGCGATTCCTGGAGATTCCAGGCGGGGAGAATCCCCGGCAGCGCCTGAGCCAGCATGGACTTCCCGGTTCCCGGGGAACCGATTAAAAGCAGATTGTGGCGGCCGGCCGCGGCGATCTCGAGAGCGCGCTTGGCCATGGCCTGCCCTTTGATTTCCGCCAGATCGACAAGACCGTGGGCGGGCGGCGCCTGCCAGTCCACCGTCCTGGCCGCGGGCACGAGCGCCCCTTCGGCCTGCAGCCATTGCACCACCTCGCGAAGGTGAAGAAACGGATACAAATCCACGCCGGATACAAAGGAAACTTCTTCCAGATTTCCGCGCGGAAGCGCCAGAGCGGCACCGGCCTGCTGGGCCAGGCTGCGCGCCAGGGGAAGGGCGCCCCGAACCGGACGGATCGAGCCGTCCAGCGCCAGTTCTCCCAACCAGATGCACCGCGGCCAGCGCTTCGGGGCAATGGCTTCCGAGGCCATCAGGATTCCGACGGCAATCGCCAGATCAAAACAAGCGCCTTCCTTGCGCAGATCGGCCGGAGCCAGGTTGACCGTCACGCGACGCGACGGAAATTCAAACCCCGTGTTCCGGATCGCGGCGACCACCCGGTCTCTGGCTTCGCGCACAGACGCATCGGGCAATCCCACCATCGAAAACGTCGGCGCCCCTTTCGCCAGGCTCACCTCCACCTGGACGCGCGCCGCCTCCATTCCGATCAAACAGGCGCTTTCAATCTTTGAGATCATGGTCAATACGTGTAATAGGAAGACGACTCGAAGGCGTCAGGAATCCACTCGATCTGGCCGGCTTCGATCAGTACGAGATCGAAGCGCATATCAGAGCCTTCCAGACGCTTCCATTTCATGTAGCTCATGGCGGCGCGGATGATCCTTTGGCGCTTTCGCGGCGTGATGGAATCGATGGCGGAGGGCGTTGCCAGGGAGGTCCGTGTTTTCACCTCAACAAAAACCCATGTCTCACGGTCGCGACAGATGAGGTCGATTTCCCCCCACTTCTGCCGGTATTGGCGGTCCACAACCCTCAGGCCCCGTTTTCGAAGATAGAGGGAGGCCTGATCTTCACCCCGGTTGCCAAGCGTGATGTTTGAACGGTCTTCCACACCTCTTAGAGGCACGAGGGAGGGGTTTTATTCATTGCTCGAATATCCGACATCCGCTATGAGCTATCGGCTATGCGCTATGAATTGTTGACGTCGCCCTTATGAGCCCTTTTGGCGGTGAGCAAGGAGGTATACAGAATCGCGCAAAGCTGATCGCATTCTCCATAGTATGCCGCCATCGTTCTCTGAGGAGCAGCCGGTGTTTCTTGGAGGGTTGCCAGCCAATGTTTGGCCTCTCGGCATTCCTTCAAGGCAATTTGGAGCTTATGAACGAAGTCCTTCCGCGATTCCGCCCCACGAGCTTCTCCATAATTTGCCCCGACCGATGTCGCCGAACGTACGAGCTGGTCGACAACAGAAGCAGGAATGCCGGCTTTCTTGAGCGGCGTGATGAGCTTGATCATCGCCGCGCCGAAGCGGCTCATGCGCGATTGGATTTCCAGATATGAGGATCCCACATCTCTTAGAGGCAACAGGTCGATAAATATTCATAGGCGATAAGGGCGACGTCAACAGTCCATAGCTGATAGCGGATAGCTCGTAGCTGATATCGGATATGGCGGGCTAAGGGGTCTTGCTTGAGGCTGGTTCTTCTGCCCGCAGGCAGATTCGGACGGGAGCATACGATCGACGGTGAATGGGGGAAGGGCCGAAGCGCTTGAGGGCGGCCAGATGTTCCGAAGTGCCGTACCCTTTGTGACGCCGAAATCCGTAAGCCGGAAACCGACGATCCCATGTGACCATGATCGCGTCGCGGGTGACTTTGGCGATGATGGAAGCGGCCGCGATATGCGCGCTCAATCCGTCCCCCCGGATAATCCCGGTCTGTGAAGCGGGCCCGCCGGGGATGGAGAATCCATCGACCAGAACATGGTCCGGCGTGATTAAAAGTTGACGGAGAGCCTGACGCATGGCCTTGAAGCTTGCCTGGCGGATATTGATGCGATCAATGACGCCCGCTTCTACAATCCCCACGCCGATAGCGCGCGCCGAGCGGCGGATCAGGGCCTCCAGAGTTTCCCTCTGGGGTGCGGAAAGTTTTTTGCTGTCGTTGAGGCCGGGAAGTTCGCAGGAATCCGGGAGGATGACAGCCGCGGCGACCACGGGACCGGCCAGAGGGCCGCGACCGGCCTCGTCGACACCGGCCATGCAGCCGTACTTCAGCAGAAAGGGTTGATCGAAATTGAACAGCCTGGCGCTATGGCCCGTGCCGGTCGACGAAGGCGACCTGTCCGGGCGGACAACCATCGACTAAGGGCGGGCGACAGGAGCCGGAGCGGCGGCCTTGGCTTTCGCCGGCGCCGGGGGGACGGCGGGAACCGGGGTCTCTTCGTCGCGGCGATCCACTTTTTCGTCGAGCCTGGCCGCCTTGCCGGTACGGGCGCGCAGGAAGTAGAGCCGCGATCGCCGCACATGGCCGGAGCGGAGGACCTCGATCTTTTCAATGCGCGGGGAGTGCAGAGGGATCATTCGCTCCACACCGATCCCGAATGAAATCTTACGCACGGTAAACATCCGGGAAAGCCCGTGACCGCTGATGCGGATGACCGTGCCTTCAAACGCCTGGAGGCGCTCGGATTCTCCTTCGACGATTTTCAAAGTCACGCGGACCTGGTCTCCCACACGGAAAGCGGGAAGATTTTTCTTCAAATGGGTCTCTTCAATCATATCCACAGTGACTTTCATGGCTTTCTCCTCATTCTTAATAAATCCGGACGCTTCCTGCGCGTCGCTTTTAAAGCTTGTTTCTGGCGCCAGACGCGGATCGCCGCATGATCGCCGGACAGCAGAACCGGCGGCACTTTCTGTCCTCTCCAGACCGCCGGCCGCGTGTAATGCGGATAATCAAGCCGGTTCTCCTGGAAGGATTCTTCCACCAGCGATCCGGGCTCTTTCACAACCCCGGGCACCAGCCGAAGAACCGCGTCCGCGAGGACCATCGCCGGGATTTCCCCTCCGGTCAGCACATAATCGCCGATCGACACTTCCTCATCGATCCAGCGCATGGCCCGTTCGTCAATGCCCTCATAATGGCCGCACAACAAGATCAGCCAAGACCGCTTTGAAAGGCTTTGCGCCAGCGTTTGCGTCAGGATCCGCCCTTGAGGGGACAGGTAAACGACGCGCGGCTTGATTTTCTTCCCAAAGACCCTGGCCCCCTCGGCGCGGATCGCCTTCAGAGCCTTAAAAACCGGTTCGGCCTGGATCACCATCCCAGGGCCTCCGCCGTATGACCGATCATCCACGGTCCGATGACGGTCATCTGCGGACCAATCTCTCAGATTGTGGATGCGGACTTCGATCACCCGACGCTCACGCGCACGGCCCAGGAGGCTTTGGGACATCGGCCCCTCGAACATGTCCGGGAAAAGCGTGACCACATCCAGACGACTCAGATGCGCGTGCTTGGGGAGCGTATTAAGCGGTGATGCGCTTCCAGACACCTGAGGCGACGAGCAGATTCTTCACGGTCTCGCTCGGAAGCGCGCCTTTGTCGTGCCAATACTTGACCCGGGCTTCGTTGAGGGTCATTTTATCCTTCTCAAGCCGGGGGTTGTAATATCCTAAGGATTCAATCGGACGGCCATCACGTTTGGCCGCACGATCGACCGCCACGAGCCGGTAATGCGCCTGGCCGGGCTTTCCTTCACGTTGAAATCGAATTCTAACCATTTAAACCTCCAAGAGTTCGCTATTGTACCAATTTTTGAAGGTCCTTGAATGCCTGTGCCGGGTCCGGGGCCCCGAAAACAGCGCTTCCGGCCACCAGAGACGTCGCGCCTGCTTCGGAGGCCAGAGGGGCCGTTTGCCGGTTGATCCCCCCATCGACTTGAAGTTCACAGCGGAAGCGACCTTCATCGATCTTTTGGCGCAGAAACCGGACCTTTTCGAGCATCTCGGGCATGAAAGCCTGGCCACCAAAACCCGGTTCGACGGTCATGATCAGGGCATAATCCAGGTCCTTGAGCAGCGGCACTAGAACATCGGCCTTTGTCTTTGGTCGAATCGCCATTCCGGCCTGAACGCCCAGTTTTTTAATTTCGTGGATGGCCGCAAGCGCATCCTGACAGGCCTCCCAATGGACCGTCAAAAGGTCTGACCCGGCTTTCGCGAAGGGACCGATGAATTGAAGCGGGTTTTCGATCATCAGGTGGACATCCAGAAAGATCGTGGACTGCTTCCTTAGAGATTCGACCACGACAGGACCGACCGTAATATTGGGAACAAAGTGCCCATCCATGACATCGATCTGGACGGATTTCGCGCCGGCTTTCTGGATCAGGTTCACATCCCGGGCCAGCCACGCGAAGCTGGCCGAGAGCGCGGAAGGAACGATATGACGCTTCATAACGCTGTCACCCCGGTGAAAACCGGGGCCCAGAACTTGAACTGGGTTCCGGCTTTCGCCGGAATGACGACAAAACATTTCATTGCAGGGGCTGCTCTTCCACCATCACACCGTCAACAAAAATACGCGCGCGGGCATGGCCTTTGGGCTGCACGCGAAGCTCCACTTTACTGCCGGGAGTCTGGGAGCGCCGGAAGACCTCTCTCTCACCCGCTTCATCCATCACCGTGATGCGGATATCGCGGTCGCTGGCGCCCTGCGGCACTTCATAGTAAATCCGCAGCCCCTGACTCGCGGCGGCAGCGCCCGGACGGTTGACGACGAGCGTCAGCGTTTCCCCGGCGCGGATCGGAGAATCTCCCATGGGAGATTGCATCAGGATCTCGTCATCGGGACGGCTGATGTTCGACTCTTCGCGCATCGAAACCGACACCTGGTGCGACCCCGCCCACTCCCGGGTCTTGGACAGGCTGCGCCCGACAAAATCCGGAACCAGGATCACGTCCGCGGCCGGCTGACCCTCCGACAGGACCAGATTCACCAGGCCGTTTTTCACGACGAGAGCGCCGGCGGGAGGATCCGTCGCCATCACCTGATCCTTTTCAAATTTAAGCGACGGACGATGATCAATTTCACCGACGTTCAATCCCAGGTTCTGCAGGGCCGTCTGCGTATTGCGCAGCGGCTGGCCGACCAGATTGGGCACAAAGAGCGTTTCGCCGCCCTGACTGACCGTCACGCGAACGATCCGTCCCTCACGGACAGGCATCGCGGGCGACGGCGTCTGCCGGACAATCGTCCCGGCGGGGAACCGCTTATCAAACTGCTCTCCCTCCTTTTCCAGGCCCAGACCGAGAGGGCCCAGGAGATTGAGCGCGTCATTGACGGATTTCGCGGAGAGTTCGGGGACCAGCACGACTTTCCGGCTGTGAATGAGGGCTCCCACCGCCCAATCAAAAGACAAATAGGCCGCCGTCACGATCAAGCCGAAGAAGAAGAACGGGAGAAATTTTTTCATCACACAGTGCCTATTATAACTTAGCCGCCGCCGGTCCCAGCTGTCCGCAAGCGGAACCGATGTCCAGGCCTTTTGGTTTTCGGATGAACACGGGCACACCACGCTCTTTGAGCCAGTTCTGAAATCGCAGAACGGATTGGAGCGGCGGACGCTCGTAGGGGACCCCGGAAATGGGGTTATAAGGAATCAGGTTCACCTTGTGCGGAAACCCTTTGATGAGGTAAGCCAGGCGATTGGCATCCATTTCGAAATCATTCACCTGATTGAGAAGGATATATTCAAATGTCACGGGAGCCTTGGTCTTGAGCGAATAGTATTTCGCCGCCTTGATGAGCTGGCGAACACCAAACTTTCCGGACACGGGCATGATCTCGGTCCGGAGATCGTCGCGCACCGCATGCAGGGAAATGGCCAGCTTCACTTTCACCTGGTCGTCCGCCAGTTTGATGATTTGCGGGATCAGGCCGGAGGTGGAAAGCGTAATGCGCGACGGGCTCATGCCGAGGCCGGTTTTCTGCGTCATCCAGCGAATGGACTGTACAACCTGCGTGTAATTCGCGAGGGGCTCGCCCATCCCCATAAACAGCAGATTGGTCGGCGCGCGCCCCTGGTCCTTACGGATCAGCAGAATCTGGTCCATAATTTCGGCCGCGCTCAACTGACGCTTAAAGGGCACCAGGCCCGAGGCGCAGAAGCGGCACCTGTACGCGCAGCCGACCTGGGTCGACAAACATAAGGAGAGGCGGTCGTCGTCGGGAAGAAAAACGGTACAGACCGTTTCATGGTCATGCGCTTCAAAAAAATACTTGATCGTCCCGTCAAGCTTGGATTCCTCTTTGCGGCGGATCCGCAGAGGATGCAGCCGGTAGCGCTCCGTCAGGCCGGTGCGCAGGCTGGAGGGAAGCTCGGACATTTCCTCGAAGGTGGCCGCCTGGTGATGAAAGAACCAGTCGTAAATCTGATGAGCGCGGTAAGCCCCCTGCCCCTGGCTCTTCAGAAATTGCAGGAGCGAGTCCGCGGGAGTATCCAGAAATGTCTTGGACGTATCTTTATCCGTCATGTGTCCTTTAGTGAACGAAGTATCGAATCGTACGGATCAGCGCATCCAGAACCCAGTACAGCGTGGCATAGCTCAGGACGCTCCCGAGCATGATCCACGCGTACCCCACGCGGCGCTTGAGCCGCAGGGCATAGGCGAAAAACGACGCCAGCCAGATCCCGCCGCCAAAGGTCGGCATCGCCGACACCAGCATGACCCCGGCCCCCCCCAGGGGCATCGTCCATTTGGCAAGTTTGGTGTCCGACCAATCCCGGTTAAAGAAATTCTTCACGGCCGGGATACCGTCCAGAAAGGTGAATCCGTGGTCATAAATCCTGTAAAAAAACGGGATCTGGACGGCATCCAGAAGAATGAGAAGTCCCAGCAACAGACCTGGGGGAATCTTCAGCCAGAGCCCCAAGGCCACGGCCAGAACGCGGTTGGACACGATCGAAGTCAGCGCGACAGCCGCCGCGGCCAATGGAAGGCTCAACGCGTTAATAAATAACTTGCGGCGTTTTGAACGAGGAAGAAGCGCCCGCCATGGCTTCCAGGCGCCGGATGCGTTCTGCTGTCGGAGGATGGGTCGAAAAAAGCGCCATGAGCCCCTCCCCTTTGAGGGGATTGCAGATGAACAGATGCGCCGTCGCGGGATTGGTCGTCAGGGGTACTCTTGCGTGGGCGTTTCCGATGGAGATCTTGCCGAGAGCGCTCGCCAGGCTGAACGGGTCTCCGGTGAGCTGCGCACCGCCCTTGTCCGCATCAAATTCGCGGCTGCGGGAAATCGCCATCTGAATCAAGGTGGCCGCCAGAGGCGCGACGATCATCACCACCAGGAGTTCCAGCCCCCCTCCGCCGCGTTCATTGCGGTCGCGCCGGCCCATGCCGCCGAACATCGCGCCCCACCAGGCCATCTGGCGCAGCATCATGATCGCGCCTGCGAATGTCGCGGCGACGCTGGAAATTAAAATATCGCGATGGATCACATGCGATAACTCATGGCCCAGGACACCTTCCAGCTCGTGTTCGTTGAGCATCTCGAGAATGCCTGTCGTGGCCGCCACCGCGGCGTGCTGCGGATTGCGGCCCGTGGCAAAAGCGTTGGGAACATCCGACTCAATGATGTAGACGCGCGGCATCGGGATGCTGGCTTTATGAGCCAGCCGGCGTGCGGTGCGAACGAGGACGCTATCTTCGGTCTCCGGGACCTGCTTGGCCCGGTACATCGCCAGGACCATTTTGTCTGAAAACCAGTAGGAAAAGAGGTTCATCCCGCAAGCCAGGAGGAAGGCATATTCCATCCCCACGCGCCCCCCCATGGCATTCCCAATAAAAAGAAACAGGGCCATCAGGCCGAGCATGAGAAAAAAAGTCTTCACTGTATTCATCAGAGTTATCCTATTTGATCGCCAATTTTGAGTCTCGCGCCCTGCCACCAGCTCCATGCCGACATCGGTTTTTTTCCTTCAGGCTGCACCTGGAGAAGCGCGAGGGAATGCTGCCCACATTTTACAACGGGCCCTTCTCCTGATACAACACTCATGATCCGGCCCGGTTCCCCTGGACCTGACTCGAACAGGAGATGCGCTTTCACAATTTTCAGTCCCCCCGTAAAGGTTCCGGGCCAGGGGGTCATTCCACGCACCTGATTCCAGATGGCTTCGGCCGGTTTTGCCCAATCAATCCGGCCGTCTTCTTTTTTCAGGATGGCGGCTTTACTCGCCTCCCCGGCCTGGGGGATCCTTTTAATCTCGCTGCGTTCGATCAGATCGACAGCTTCTTCAAGACATAAGACGCCCAGGTCCACCAATTTGTTCCGCAGGGATTGGGCGTCGTCTTCAGGCTGGATCGCGATTCTCTTCTGCAGAAAGATCGGCCCGGTGTCCATGCCCTCGTCAAGCCAGAAGAGCGTCACGCCGGTTTCCGTCTCGCCATGGATGAGCGCCCACTGGATCGGAGCCGCTCCGCGGTATTTGGGCAGAAGCGAAAAATGGACATTTAAAAACCCGTGCTTCGGGATACCGAGAACGTCTTTCGGAAGCAGCTTTCCATAGGCAACGACAATACCGACCTCGGCATTGAACGCACGGATTTGATCGATAACAGCAGGATTCTTCAGAGTCTCCGGCTGCAGGACGGAAAGCGAAAGTTTCTGAGCGGCAATTTTAACCTCAGGCGCTTTGAGCTCGTAACCCCGCCCCGCCGGCTGATCAGGCGCCGCGATGACCGCCGCGATCTTTGTCTTCTGATGGAGCCGTTCAAGAAAGGGAACGGCCAGGGCCGGGGTCCCCAGAAAAATTGTTTGCATACGAACGCTATTTTAGTCCTTTATCGCCAAGCGGATGAATATTTTTACGCGCTTTGACTCTAATATGGTGGAGGTGTTAAACTTTGACGAAGCGTCGTTTCCTTAGCAAACCGCACCAGAAATGGATGGCTCGGACATTGCAGGGCTCATCTGCGCAAACGCCGACACGTCAGGTACGGAGGAAGCGTAAAATGGCGCTGGGAATTTTGGCGGCTTTAGTTTTCGCCCTCGTCGCCGTTTTAGCGGCGATCGACCATTTTCGTACCAAACAACCCCACCGCTAAAACAACCCTTGTTTGCGGCGGCGGTCAATGTCGCGTTTCATGCGCAGGCGAGGGACCAGCGGCAGGCGGTCGACGTAAAGTTTTCCATTGAGGTGGTCGATTTCATGCTGAAGGCAGCGGGCCAGGAGGCCTTCTCCCTCGATCACCACGGGGAGCCCATGCTCGTTGAGGGCCCGGACACGGACTTTGGCCGCGCGCTTGACCTTCCCGCCGAATCCGGGGACCGACAGACATCCCTCTTCCTCATAGATGGCCCCTGAACGCGCCTCGATCACCGGGTTGATGATGACCATGGGATGTTTCTGACCGCCGGGCTGCAGATCAATCACGGCAAAATTCATGGATAACCCCACCTGGTTGGCGGCCAGACCGATTCCCGGCGCGGCGTACATCGTGCGGAACATGTCGGAAATGGTCTGGAGAAGGGCGTCGTCGATCTGCGGAATGTCCGCCGTCTTCTTCCGGAGCACGGAATCTCCGTATTTCACAATAGGCATCAGCGGCATAAAACGGTTATGAGTGCCATTCCACGACGGAAAGCGGGGGCAAAACCATATTCGCTTCAGACACCATCGCTTCCTTTTTTTCTAATGTGGCGATGGCCATTAGCAAGACGGTCGCCATTCGGGCGACCGTGCTGATGGCAGTGCATCATTAAAGATGTTTTGGCATTTTTTGTAAAGCAGCGGCGAGATTCTGTGTTGCCGCGGACTGATCGGGCTCCATTTGAAGCGCCGCCTGGTAGTGAGCGATGGCCCGGGGCCACTCTCCAGCGTTGGTATATTCAATCCCGAGATTATTTTGTGCGGCGGCATAGTAACTCACCAGGTGGCGGGTAAAGAAGTCCGCATGGTGCGAGGTCACATAGTCGCCCCGTTGAACATCGAGCTCCAGGAGAGCCTCCGCGCGCGCGCGCGACATCGGGCTCGATTCGGTTTGGGCGGCATAAACGAGCCCCTGCGCGCGATAGGGGACAGGGGTCAGCTTCTGAGGAAGTTCGGCGTAAAAGGGGTGTTGGCGGGCCGAATACGTCCATAACAGGCGTTCAAGTTCCTGGCCGCTTTCAATCGGGACCGGGGGCAGGAGGTCAGGCCATCGCCGCTTGATGTATTCGTAGCCCCAGCGCGTCCGGAAAAAGTTCAGGAGGATCACATCCTCCCGGCGGTGTTCCACGATCTGCAGGACCTGGATCGAGAAGCGCGTCGGATCGTCCGGTTCGTAAAGGACAGCGTTCTGTGGAAGCGATCGCAGAAGATTGCGCGCATAGTCATAGGCGTAAAAATCGTTGCGCTCCGAACTCCAGATCCAGCTCCGGCTGCAAAGCATGAGCAGGGCCGCTAACGGCAGGCCCCACCGCATCGTGCGAGGGATCACAACCACCCCCATGACCACGAACGGCACCCAAAGCACACCGGCCAGCACCAGATACGGCTGCAGGATCGCCGGGGTGGTTGGCTCCCGTAGAGGCAGGTTGGACAGGAGAAAGAACGCAGGTCCCGACAGCACCCAGGCCAGAAGAAGGCCGGAGAACCAACGCCGGGATTTCAGGGGCCTCAATCCGGCCACTATCCCCATGCCGCCGAACCCCAGAGCTCCCCATCCCCACTCGTTTTTCATGGCTGATATAAAGTAGGTCAGCTGGGCCAGGACATCGCCGGCGCTCCAGGAAAATGAACTTTGTTCGGGATGAAGCTTCAGTCCGCCGTAGTCGGCTCGCGTCACCACTCGCCAGAAATTCCTCCATGTCGAAGGATCCCCCCAATTGACGAGCGGATGCTCAGACGCGCGAATCGGCAGATAGAGAAAAACGGTGAGACCGAGGACGAAATAGAGCAAAGACACGCGGGGAAACGGGCGCACAGACGAACACAGGAACAGCGGGAGCAGGAAAATCAGCGTAGGATGCACGGAAAGACCAAGACCCAGGAGAAGCGCCGCGCCACAAAACGCACGGGCGGAATTTCTCTGGAGACAGAGGAGGATGGCCGCCGCCAGAAACGCGGCCAGCGTATACATCTCGGCCACCCGGGCCAGAGCGATGACCGCCGGGCTGGTCGCGAAAAGAATTGTCGTCACCCCGGCGCAAGCCGTTGACGTCATACCGGCGCAAGCCGGTACCCAGAACTCTGTTTGACTGGGCCCCGACTTTCGTCGGGGTGACGACAAAAATCTAAAAAGCAAAGTTGCCGTTGCCGCCGCGAAGAAGGCGCTCATCACATTCACCCGGTACGCCACATTGCCAAACGGCATCAAGGTCACGAAGAGCTTTCCGACCAGCACATACAGCGCATAGCCAGGCGGGTGGGCGATCCCCAGCGTATGAATGGAGGCGATCAGGTCACCGGAATCCCGGTAGGATGGGATGGTCCCGCTGAGGCCGCAGAGGTAAAAAGCAAAGGTCAGGAGGAAAAGTATGAGGCTCAATTATAGGTGCTGATTTTACCTTTGTCTTCTTTATCGATGTCGTAATTCCCGAGAAAGGACACCGTCTCATGCCGTTCCACGGCGACCAGGCGGGGCGCTTTCCCCTTTTGATGAATATAATAATAAATGTTGTGGATTTCTTTTTTCCGGTCGATTTCATCCACGTAAAAATCGTGCTCGGGCACTTTGGCGATTCTATTTTTCCCAGGGACAAAACGCCTTTCATACTCCCGATGACGACCGTACATCGGGCCTGAATACTTCTCGAAAGTGCTGACCGGGAGAACCCCTTCTTCCGGATTGTTGATATCCTGCCTGACTTTGACGGTTTTACGCTCCGCCGCCTTTTTATTTTCCTGAGCACGGATGCGCGCGACTTCCCGATCAAGATCAATCGCAGATTTAGAGAGTGGGGTCTTTTTAGGGACCCAGGCATCGCTCTCGTGAGGCGCGCCGACATTCTTGTCATTGGCGATCTTGAGCAGATTTTCAACCGAATTATCGACGGCTGCTGGCTTTGGAACCATGGCCACCTTGACGGGTTCTGGCGCCGGCAACGCGGGTTCGGGAACCGTCGTCTTCGGGGTCTCTTTCGGCACCCAGGCATCCCCTGCGGAGGTGTCGGGACCGGATTTTTGATTGCCCGAAGCCAGAAGCTCTTCTGTGCTGGGAACAGCCGCTGCTTCTACCGCCCGAATGGGAACAGGTGCGGGACTCACAGCGACAGCGGTCGTGGGAGCCGAGGCAGAGGCCACGACGGCTGAGGCGGCCGCAGGCGCTCCCTTGCCGTTACTCACAGCCACCGGTGCAGGGGGGCTTTTGGGTTTTGAAATTGGAGGTTTGATTCCAAGCAATTCTTCCTCGGAAGGAACGGACTCGGCAACAACCGGATTTTTGAGAGCGGCGACGTCCTGAGCGCGGGAGGGCCGTTGGCTGACCTCCGGGGGAACCCACAGATTTCCGGGCGTTGTCGGCGTCTCCGATTCAGCCCTCGGTTTCGCAACAGAGACCACGGGCGGAGGGGCATTTGCTGCCTCGGATCTGGACGCGCCCGCACCCGTGGGTTTCTCCGCCATGTTTGGCGATTCCGGGACTCGATGGTGACGTTTCCTCGTCGGCTGTTCCGCCGGGGCCTCCGGCGAGCCTCCAGGAGAACTGTCCGTGCGCCGTTCGACCCAGGGTGTATTGGCCGCCTGGACTTTGGCCACGGCCGGCTGAGACGTTTTGGGCGGCACCCAGACTTTATCCTCCCCCTCACCAGAGGACTGGGACGTGTCGGCCGCTTTTGCGGTACGTGTTTCTGTGCGATGATGACGGCGTTTGCTGACCTGGAGTGACGGGGAAGATTCCTCTTTTTTCACGGGGACCTCCGCCACCGGCACCGGGGCCGCCAATTTTTGCGGTTGTACTTCGGAAACGTCCATGACCACCGCGGAGACTGCCACCGGCACATAAGCAGCTCTGGCTTCATCCCATTCATAGCTGGATTTGGGCTCTGGTTCTTTTCCCGGCTCCGTATCAACGGCTTTTGAGGGAGGCGGCGGCCGGGAGGAGGCCGTCTCGGTTTCTCTAGAACCTGCGCCCGGATTCGGCTGATTGACCACGCCCGGCACCGAAGCAGGGGCCTGGGCCCGGGCTGCTTTCAAATGTTCGACGTGCTCTGTATATTTTGTTCTGACAGAATAGATCCTTTGCCGCTCCCCTTCCTTGTCATAAACGCTCACCAGCGTATAGGACAGATCCCGCGCGTATTCGAGGACAACCTTCCCTCCTTTCCAGCGACCTGTTGAATACGACCCCTGGATAGTGAATAGTTTCGGATTCTCTTCAATGCGGTTGGCCGTCAGCGTAAACAAATCGGGAAGCGCCTCCTGAGAGAGCGCCAGGCCAGTCGCATCCGGCCCCATCGCGTTCAGGATATCCTGCATGGACGCTGGAACGATTTCGACGGCACGCAGGGAAGAGGCGAACCCCGCGAGAAGGCCGGCGGCCAGAAAACCAAAAGCAGCGTTTTTTCTCAACATACGACAGGATAGACGCAGCGTTAACATCACGTAACATTTAGCTGATTTTTAGATGGAATTCAATACTAAAGTAGATCGGCAGGATCAACGTCCACGGTCATGAAGGCTTTGGCCGGACGGTAACGGCGCAGGAAATCCAGGCAGGGCCCGAACGTTTCTGCACTCCCTTTGACGACAACCTGATACCGGAACTGCGCTCGCAGGCGGCTATAGGGGGCAGGAGCCGGCCCGAGGATGGTCATACGCTCGTCGATGGAACCCAGTTTTTCGGCCAGCATTTCCGCCGCCTCGTGCGCGAAGGGTTCTTTGGCCGCTCGCATCACGATATTGATCAGCCGGCAAAAAGGAGGGTAGTTGAGCCGCTCCCGGTCACGGATTTCCTGATCGTAAAAGCGGGGATAATCATGTTCCCTGGCGCACTGGAGAGCGTAATGTTCGGGATGCTGCGTCTGGACCAGGACTTTCCCTTTTGAGTCTCCCCGGCCGGTGCGCCCTGCGACCTGAGTCAGCAGATCGAAGGTCCGCTCCGCGGATCGAAAATCCGGAAGGTGCAGCCCCACATCGGCATCGACCACCCCCACCAAAGTGACTCGCGGGAAATTGAACCCTTTGGCGATCATCTGCGTCCCGACAAGCACGTCCAGCTCCCCGCTTAAAAATGACGTGTAAATTTTTTCATGCATTTTCCGCTGGCTGGCGATATCCCGGTCCAACCGCGCCACTTTTAGGAATGGAAAGAGTTTTTTGAGCTCTTCTTCAACTTTCTGAGTCCCGATCCCGTATTGATGCAGCCGCATGCTGCGGCAGGACGGGCATTGAATAACGACCGGCACACGTTTGGAACAGCCGTGACACTGCATGGACGGAGGTTCCCCATGATGCACCGTCATCGTCGTGCTGCACCGGTCGCAGCGCGAAACCCATCCGCATTTGCTGCAGCGTAAAAATGGCGTAAAACCCCGGCGATTCACAAAGAGCATGACCTGTTCGCGCCGGGCCAGGCGCTGTTCGATCGCCAGTTTCAAGGGCTCGCTGAAAACCGAGAAAACCGATGAACGATTTTTTGCCGTCATCCCCGAATGCCCCTGTCGGGGATCCATGGGTCCCCTGCCAGAAGCCGCAGGGGATGACGAAATTTTAGGAGGACGGCGATCAATCAGCTCCACAGACGGCAGAGACTTCTGCTCAACCCGCGACGTCAGTTCGAGCAGCTGATAGATTCCCTGCTTTGCCTTCCAGTAAGATTCCAGACTTGGCGTCGCGCTTCCCATCACGAGAAGCGCGGAGGAGCTCTCGGCCCGCTTGAGCGCGACTTCACGCGTGTGATACCGGGGACGATCTTCCTGCTTGTAGGAAGGCTCGTGCTCTTCATCCAGGACCAGGAGCCCCAGATTCGGAAACGGAGCGAACACCGCCGACCGCGCTCCCAGAAGAACCTGGATCTCTCCTTTTCGGACGGCGGTCCAGGTTTGATAGCGCTGCCCCCCGGACATGCCACTGTGCCAGAGAGCCACGTGATCGGCACCGTAACGCTCCTGCAGGACTTTCAGAAAAGGCGGCGTGAGGGCGATCTCCGGCAATAAATACAGCGCCTGCCGGCCTTGAGCGAGGACCTGGTCAATGGCCCGCAAATAGAGTTCCGTTTTTCCGGAGTCCGTGATGCCGCGAACGAGAAACGCCCGGAACGTTCTGGATTCTACCGCAGCGAGGAGCGGTTCAAGAGCACGCTTTTGTTCCGGTGTAAGGCGAATTCCTTCCCCCCTTTCCGCCACTGTGGCTTTGGCGGACCTGCCAGGTTGTAGTGGCGGGGGAGGGGAAGGTGTCGGATGGGGGGTAGAGGGATTCTTGAGAGGCCGTTTCGGAGCCTCCAGAGCCGGAGGCACAATGCAGGCCAGAGCTTCGCCTAACGAACAGAGGTACCGGTCCGACACCCATCGCGCCAGATCCAGAAGGGATTCGTCGAGAAATGGCTCAGCGTCAATCCAACGGACGATTTCTTTGGTCGGGAACGACGGTTTTTCGGACATCCGGCCTACCACATAGCCGACCAGGTTCTTTTTCGGCCCGAACGGCGCCAGAACCCGGCAGCCGGTGGATCCTCCCTGTGCCCGGTAATGAAAAGTTTTGTTTAAAGGAATCGGGAAAGAGACTTCGACGAACTCAGCGGGCATGCGTCACCCATCGCTTATGTTCAAGTCTATCAGGCACCGGGCTTGGCCAACAGATCGCGCAGGAGTTTCAGATCTGTCCAGGATTCGGGCTTGAGGTTGGGGTTGCGAAGCAACGCGGCCGGATGATAGGTGGGAATGACCTTTGTCTGCCGTAACGCCTCTCGCGTTTCGGCACTGATCTTCAGTTCTTCGACTTCGGTGTTCGCGGGGTAAAAATAATCCACATCAAAGGGCACCATCTTCCCCCGCAGACCGGTGATGGCATCCTTCGTATGCAGAATCATTTTGGTGGAGGGAGACCCCAGCGTCATGATGGCGCGCGGCTTCATGATCGCGATCTGCTGCAGGAGAATGGGCGAGCAGGTTGCGACCTCCTCCGGCGTGGGAGGACGATCGTTGCCTCGGGCATCAGGAGTGAGAGGATCGGTCATTGGGTGGCACTTCACGATGTTGGCGATATAGGCATTGGTCTGGCGGGAAAGCCCGATGGCCGCCATCATCTTATCGAGGAGCTGCCCTGATTTTCCGACGAAAGGCTCCCCGCGGCGGTCTTCTTCATACCCGGGGCCTTCCCCGATGAACAGCACTTCTGAGCTGGGATTGCCGACTCCGAAAACAATCTTGATGCGCGTTGGCCCCAGAGGACAACGGACACAGTCCTTGTACTTTTCGTAGAGCGCCATGAGAGCGGGAGCTTTCATGCTGTCATGGCGAGGAGGGTTGCCAGATGTTTGGCGACCCGACGAAGCAATCTGTCCTGCAATAATAGAGTGCTTCGCTTCGCTCGCAATAACCACTTTTCCTTCTTTAGAACAATAAAGTTGATCATCCCAGACTCGTTCTTGTTCGACCCATTGCTTCGCATCGACGATGAGTTTCTTTCTGTCACTCATAGTGCGGGCCTGGCGAGGAGAGCTTTCCATATCTGTTTCGCGAGACGCTTTTTCGGCATATGGCCGATCGGTATGCGCTCATCCCACCGCGAAATCAAGGTGGCCGAACCTTCCGGAGCCCCGAGGTTTGTCTCGCGGTTGGCCACGATCCAGTCCAGGCCTTTGCGGCGAAGCTTCTGCGCGGCATTTTCCATCACATCCTGTGTTTCCAGGGAAAATCCGATCACCACGGACGGCCGATGCGGGCCACGACAGGCCACCCGAGCGATGATATCGGGGTTACGAACCATTCGCACCTGGAGGGTCGCGGGTTTTTCTTTGATCTTCTGGCGCGAAACCACCGCCGGACGGTAATCCGACACAGCCGCCGCCCCGACGAAAACACGGGTGCCGGGAAGATGCTCCTGGACTTTCCGATCCATGTCGACGGCGCTCAAAACCCGTACGACGCGTAAATTCTTCCGTCGGCGCGGGACGGGAACAGCCGTCGGTCCGAGAACGAGCGTGACGCAAGCGCCGAGACGCGCCGCTTCCATGGCGAGTGCAATCCCCATCTGGCCGCTGGAACCATTGGATAAAAATCTCACGGGATCCCACTGTTCGCGCGTGGGTCCGGCGGTGATCAACACTTTCTTATCTCTCAGATGATTGAAGTATCTGCTAATGCGCACGGAGGATCTGCTGGACAATGGCCGCGGGGGCGGACATCCGGCCAAGGCCTTCATCACCGGCTCGTCCCAGAGACCCTTTTTCTGGACCAATGAATCGATACCCGAAACTCTTGAGCGTTTTGACGTTCGATTGGGTCGCCGGATGAAGCCACATCGACTCATGCATGGCAGGGGCCACATACACGGGAACTTTCGCCTGGCCGGAAGAAGATCTGGGGACCGCCAGAACCGAGGCAGAGACGAGGTCCTGAGCTCCACCGCGCGCCAGATTGGACAACGAGTCGGCCGTCGCGGGTGCCACGAGCACCACCGACGCTTTTTCCGCCAAGGCCAGATGGGCCATCTGGTAAGCCTGCGGATCAAGGGTATCAGAGAAGACCGGGTGCCCGGAAATGGCCTGGAAGGTCAACGGTCCCACGAACGTCGCGGCCGCCGGAGTCATCACGACATGGACGTCTTTCCCGGCCTTGATGAGAAGCCGGAGAATCTCAACGGCTTTGTAGGCCGCGATGCTCCCTGTCACGCCTAACAGGATCATGGTTCGACTCCGCTCACCATGACCCTGAGCGAGCACGTTATGCGAGTCGAACGGGTCATTCGTCTTTTTTCTTTTTCTTCTTCGTCTTTTTGCCTGCAGCCGCCTCTGAAACGCTATCGTCCGGAGCCAGCTCCGTCTTGCCTTCGCCGGCGACGGACACAACGGCAGGCACGTCCTCCACGGGCGCTTCCACCACAATCTTATTCGCCATGATTTCGGCGATGGTCACTTTATTTTCAACGATATCTTTGAGCGCCCGTTCCACCAGAACGGGCATCGGATCAGGGGACCCTTTGCCTTTCATCGCCCGCGCCCAGCGGAGCGTCATGAGAATCAGCTCATACTTGTCGGACGAGTAATTGAGCACTTTAGGGTCCAGAAACAGGTCTACCATGGGTGTTCTCCTTATCGTTTTCTCGAAATTTTCAGGGATTCGGCATCCAGAATCGCCTCAAGCCGTTTTAAGGCGAGCGGGAGACGGTCGTTCACTACATTGTAATCATAATAAGGCAGGTTCGTCAGCTCATGACGGGCATCCGCCAGGCGCCGCCGGATCTGGGCTTCCGTCTCCGACGAGCGTACTCTCAGGCGACGTTCGAGCTCGGCGAAGGTCGGCGTCGTGATAAAGATGAGCACCGCCTCCGGATAGCGGCGTTTGACCTGCCGGGCGCCCTGCACGTCAATATCGAGAAGAACATCTTTTCCCTGCGCACGCATCCGGTCAAGGTAAAAGCGCGGCGTGCCATAAGAATACTGCCCATGGACTTTGGCCCATTCCGCCAGCTCGTGACGCTTGCGCATGGCTTTAAAGGCCGCTTCGCTCACGAAGAAATAGTCTTTTCCTTCCTTTTCGCCGGGTCGGGGCATGCGGGTGGTCGCTGAAATCGAGAAAATAAGATTTTTTCGGCGCTTCAAAAGGAGCCGGCACAGCGTGCTTTTGCCTGCCCCCGATCCGGCCGACACAACCACAAGCAATCCCTTCTTCACTTTGTCCCTCCCTCCACGTGCGGCGCCGGGACGGATTCTTCGGCATGCGCTTTAAGCTGAATGAGCTCCTGCTGGAGCCGGTCGACCTGGTCACGCAGCTGATCCAGCGTTTCCTGATGGCTTTTCAGTTTGCGGGAGAGATCAAGCCCCTGGCTTTTGGACTCCTCCGCCACGTTGGAGGCGCCGGACGTCTTGCCGTTCAAGTCGGAAATCGCTTTTTCAAGATCATGGAGTCTCCCGGCTCCCCCGAGTTCATCAAAATTCGACTGCAGGGTCGTGACGCGGTCCTGAAGAGCAGAAACCTCCTCGATCAAGGCCTTGAACTGGTCGTGGAGAGAGGCCATCTCGCTCTTCAGTTTTTTGACAGAGCTATTAAGCGAGCTTCCGGAGGATTGCGCCTGGTGTACCGGCTTCGGCTTAGGCGAGGGCTGGTTATCATCCGCACGGACAAAAGCGGTCGAGACGGACAGGACAGCAGCCAGCACAATCACTTTCACGGAAGCCCGGAAAAGCGCGAGGGCCGACTTCATATCTTTTGGCCAGGGCGCTTCAAAACGGATCTTTTTGCGTGTGACAGGGTGCTGGAGCTCCAGGCGCTCCGCGTGCAGCAGTGGACGGCTGATGCCAAAATCCCGCGCCCATCGAGACGAGGCTCCATAGGTGCGGTCCCCCACGATGGGATGGCCGATGGCGGCACAATGAACGCGGATCTGATGGGTCCGGCCTGTTTTCGGATGCAGACTCACCTGGGATACCTCCTTAAACGTTTTGACCACTTCAAAAGTCGTTTCCGAGGGGCGCCCGGAACTGGAGACCGCCATGCGGCTCGGCGCCGTATGGGAGCGTCCGACGGGGGCCGAAATAATACCGGATTCGGCTTCGAAAATTCCTTCCACAAACGCGGCGTACGTTTTCTGGATCTGCCGGGCCTGAAATTGCCTGCTGATCAGGTTCTGCGCGGAAACCGTTTTGGCGACCAGAAGAACCCCGGTCGTGTCTTTGTCGAGCCGGTGCACAACTCCCAGGCGCGAAGAATCGCTGAAAAGCCCCGTCACCTTGGGCCCAAGATAATCGGCCAGCCAATCAACCAGAGTAAACCCCTTATGGCTCGGCGCCGGATGAACAACCAGATTGGCCGGTTTATTAAGGACAAGGATCGAGGCATCTTCGAACAGAACCATGACGTCATTCCGGCGTCCCATTCCCTTCAAGTCATAGGGAGGGACAGTCCCCCGGTCGTAAGGGGGACGAAAGCCGGAACCCAGTCCATTTTTTTTGTTCTGGGCCCCGGTTTTCACCGGGGTGACGGCATTAAAATCCGCCACATCAATTGTTTCCCCGACCTGCACCCGATGATTCGGAATGACGTCCTGACCACCGATCGTGACCCGGCCGTCCCTGATCCATTTCTGAAGAAACGCCCGGGAATAATCCGGATAAGCCCGCGCCAGAATCACATCCAGGCGTTTGCCGCCCTGCTCAGATGATATCTTAAGAGTGGGCATCATGAGGGGTGGTCTTTTTGACCAGAAGGATCGATCCCGAAACCACGATTGCCGCCAGCGCGATGATCTGAGAGGGCGCAAGACCGCCGATCAATCCGCCCCGGTCGTCTCCGCGCAGCGTCTCCATCCAGAACCGCAAAAGGCCGTACAGCAGCATATACAACCAGAAAATTTCACCGTGGGATTCTTTCCTGCGCGTCAATAAGAACCAGAGCAGCCCGGCGATGCCGATCGTTCCGATCGACTCATAGATCTGGACAGGATGCAGTTGGACTCCCAGGGGCGCCAGAGAGGCCGCATCCTTGAAGGTGACACCCCAAGGAAGAGAGGTCGGCTTCCCATAACAGCAACCGGCGAAAAAGCAGCCCCATCGACCAATCCCCTGGCCGAGGGCCAAGCCCGGCGCCAGGACGTCGGCGACGTCTTCCAGAGGGTAACCGCGGTATCGCGTAAATACCATGCCGACGATGGCCGCCAGAACGAATCCGCCGTAAAATACCAGCCCGCCTTCCCAAACCTTGACGCTGTCCCAGGGATTCTGACGAAAGTAGCTCAAATTCAACAGGACATACAGAACCCGCGCGCCGACCAGTCCTGAAATCACCAGGAGGGCGACCAGATCGAGAAGGAAGGCCTCGCCGATCCGCCGCGCGTGCGCCGCCGCACGGGCCATTTGCAGCGAAACCAGGAATGCCGTGGCGACCATCGCGCCATAGGTTCGGATGGTGAGCGGCCCGAGATGAAGGAGGATCGGGAACATTTATCGGATTTCGTCGGGGCGGTCCTGGAGCATCAACCCAATGATGAGGCTGATCGTTCCAATAGTGATGGCGGAATCCGCCACGTTAAAAACCGGCCAGACCCGGAAATCAAGGAAATCAATGACCTGCCCATAATGGATGCGGTCCATCACGTTCCCTACAGCGCCGCCCAGGACGAGAGCGACTCCCAAAGCGCCCCAAAAACCGCCGCGTTCAGAGAGTCCCCGCGCCCCGTACAAAAGCGCCGCCAAAATGAGAAAGGCAAGGATCAGAAGCGCTTTGTTGTTGCCCTGAAAAAAGCCGAACGCCGTTCCCGTGTTCTGGACGAAGGTCAAGGAAAACCACGACGTGACAGGGCGGCTTTCGCCCAGCTGGAAATGATGACGGATCCACGCTTTCGAAAATCGATCCAACAGAACCACCGCCCCGGCAATCGTCATGATGCCGCCAAAACGGATCGCGTACAGTTTTTCTTGGGATGTCATGCTTCTCATTGCTTCACCTCCGCCATAGTTTTCTGCCATTCTTGGACAGCATCCGCGCATCGCCCGCAAATGTCCGGCCATTCTTTATGAACGCCTACGTCCGTCTTATAAATCCAGCAACGGGCGCACTTGGCGCCCTCGGCTTTTTTAATATCGACAGCGAACAATTCTACAGTCGGATCATTCAACCATTCAACCTGGCTGACCCCAAGCGCTATCGGCAATTCATGGCCATGCCGTTTAAACGATTCAGCCATTTCGGGCTTGCGCACGCGGACAACGGCTTTGGTCTCTCGGGCGGCTTTGACTTCACCGGCGGCCCGCGCCTTTTCGATCGAAAGCAGAACGGCTTCCCGAAGAGAGAAGAGCATTTTCCAATTCTCAAAAAGAGCCGCATCCATCAACCGGCCATCGGCCGCGGGGAGCTCCGCCAGGGCCACGGAGTCCTGGTGGCCCATGAAGCGCCAGCATTCATCGGCCGTGAAACTCAGGATCGGCGCCAGGAGCCGAATCAGGCGTGACGCGATCTGATCCAACACAGTCTGCGCGGAGCGCCGGGAATGAGAGCCGGGAGGATCACAATAGAGCCGGTCCTTAATAACGTCGAGATAGAATCCGGAAAGGTCCGAGATGCAGAACGTGACCAGGCTCGACGTCACACGATAAAACTTATATCCGTCGTAGGCCTCGAGAGCATCCCGCACCTCTTCCTGCAGGCGATGGAGCGCCCAACGGTCGATCTCGGGCAGCTCTTCATAAGGAACGGCGTCTTTTGCCGGATCAAAATCGGTCAGGTTATTGAGGAGGTAGCGAAGGGTATTGCGCACCTTGCGGTACGCTTCCGCCTGACTTTTGAGGATGTCCGGCGAGAGACGGACATCCCCGCCATAGTCGCTGGCCGCCACCCATAGTCGCAGGACATCAGCCCCATACTGCTTGATGATCTGATCCGGAGCAATCACATTCCCGAGAGACTTGGACATGGGACGCCCCTCGCCGTCCATGACAAACCCATGCGTGAGCACGGCCCTGAAAGGCGCTTTCTTTTCCAGTGCCACCGACGGGATCAGCGAGACCTGAAACCAGCCCCGGTGCTGGTCGGATCCTTCCAGATACATGTCCGCCGGGTAAGAGAGCTCAGGCCGCTGCTTCAGGACGGCTGCCCAGGAGACGCCGGACTCAAACCACACATCGAAAATATCTGGATCTTTCGGCTGCGCCGGATCAGGGATTTCCGTTCCCCAGAAACGCTGACGAGACAGGCACCAGTCCGGCCGGGACTCCACCATACCGGAGATCCGGTTTTTTCCGTACTCCGGGATCCATTGGACTTCTCCAATCGCCTTCATCAGACGCGCACGCAGATCTTTGTGTTCGACATTCAGAAACCACTGATCGGTTGCCCGGAAAATCACCGGTTCGTGACAGCGCCAGCAGTGCGGGTAGGAATGTTCGACCTCTGCGCGATAGAGCAATGACCCTTTCTCCCGGAGGAATTCCATGATCATCTTGTTGGCTTTAAACACATGGACGCCGTTCCAGGGCATGCCCGGTTCTTCCAGCCGTCCTCGGGAATCTACAGGGGACATCACCTCAAGTTTGTGAGCGGAACCCAGGACATAGTCTTCACGGCCATGTCCCGGGGCGATATGCACAAGTCCCGTCCCGGTATCCATCGCCACAAATCCCGCCGGGAGGAGCGGCACCTGGCGCCCGGCCCAGGGATGGTGCGCTTTGGATCCGGCAAGAGCGGATCCCTCAACCCCCAGAACGTAATCCAACTCCATGCCGGTCAATTTCTGAAAATTCTCCGCCCGCTTCTCGGCTAGCAGATATTTTTTATGGTCCGCTTTGTTCTTATAGATGGCGTACCGCTCCTGCGGGTTGAAAGCGATGGCCTGATTGGCAGGAAGAGTCCAGGGTGTCGTGGTCCAGATCACGTAGGACAAGGCGTCATCCTGCACCGACTGAAAAGCCACGAAAATCGAAGGCCCCTTATCATTTTCGTATTCCACTTCGGCTTCGGCGAGCGCGGTTTCGTCTGAAAAACACCAGTACACCGGCTTTTTACCTTTGAAAATGTACCCTTCATTTTTCAGCGTCTCGAAGACTTCGACGATCGTTTTTTTATACGGCTCAGCCATGGTGAGATAAGGACGATCCCAATCCCCGAGGATCCCCATGCGCTTGAATTCCTGTTTCTGGATCTCCACGAATTTGGAGGCGTAGGCCGCCGCATCGGCGCGAAATTTCTTCCGATCGATCTGGGATTTATCGATTTTCTGTTCCTTCATGAGCGCCAGTTCGATGGGAAGTCCATGACAGTCCCAACCGGGAACATAAGGCGCGTAGTGGCCGGCCATCGTTTTGTACCGGACGATCATGTCTTTCAGAATTTTATTGAGCGCGTGACCGAGATGCAGGTGACCGTTGGCGTAAGGGGGCCCATCGTGGAGAATGAACTGCTTTTTCCCCTTCTGGGCGAGCCGGCGCTTGAGCGCTTCCTCGTAGACTTTTTCTTTTTCCCAGACCGCCAGCCTCTCCGGCTCCCGCCTGGGCAGGTCCGCTTTCATGGGAAAATCAGTCTTGGGAAGATTAACAGTCTTCGAGTAATCCATAAACAAGTATTTTAAATTAAATCAGGACCGGCTGGCTCTCAAAGAGACCTCTGAGGGCGGTGGAGTAGGGAGGCTTCACGACTCCTTTGTCGGTGATGATGGCGGCGATCAGTTCCGCGGGAGTTACATCAAACGCGGGATGGCGTGCCAGCGTGTTTTTCGGGGCGATCGATTTGCCGCGAACGAAGGTCACCTCCTGCGCTGAACGCTCTTCAATCGGGATATCCTTGCCCGTGGCCGTCGACAAATCCACCGTGGATACCGGCGCGGCCACATAAAAGGGAATCTCATGGTGGGCCGCCAGGACCGCCAGGCTGTAAGTGCCGATCTTGTTGGCCGTGTCACCATTGGAAGCGATCCGGTCGGCGCCGACGATCACCGCATCGATTTTTTCCGTCTTCATAAAATGGGCCGCCATGCTGTCCGTGATGAGCTCAAAAGGGATTTTTTCCTGCTGCAACTCCCAGGCGGTCAGGCGCGATCCCTGAAGGTAGGGCCGTGTTTCGCAGGCGATCACCTTACGGATGCGGTTTCCACGATGCGCCGTCCAGAGCACGCCGAACGCCGTTCCCAACCCCGCTGTCGCGAGCGAACCCGTGTTGCAGTGCGTCAGGACCACAGAATCCAAAGGAAGAAGAGCGGCGCCACTCTGCCCGATGCGGCCGTTGGACGCGCGATCTTCCTCTTCAATTATGTTTGCTTCTCTTTCTAAAGCTTTAGCCAACCCCTTAACGCCGTCATTCCGGCGAAAGCCGGAACCCAGAACATTGGTCTGGGCCCCGGTTTTCACCGGGGTGACGGCCCACACCAAACGTATTCTTTCTAAAGCCCACCGAAGGTTCACGGCTGTAGGTCTGGACTGAAGCAGACCGTCAAAGGCACGATCTAAGTATCGCCTTTGTTCCTCGAGAGACTTGAATTTCTTTTCCCGGCTTGCCAGAGCCAGCCCGTAAGCGGCCACACAGCCGATGGCGGGAGCTCCGCGAACCGCCATCTCGCGGATCCCTTTGACTACCTGAGGCCATGTCCGGCACGTGATCCAGGCCGTGCGTTGCGGCAGGACGCGCTGATCCAACAGCAGGAGACGATCCCGCTTCCAGACAAACGCCCGGGTTTTTGGAAATGCCGATGAGGTCATATTTTTCTAGGGAATATTATCCATCACGCGCTTCAAATCGTCTTCCGGACGTCCGATGATCTGAACCGTCTTTTCTCTCGCCTTTTCTCCGCGCATGATGTGGATCGACTTGGGCTTCACTTCAAAAAACTCCGCCAGATAACCGATAAGGACATTATTCGCCGCCTGACTGACTTCGGGAGATACCACTTTCACGCGAACGACACTGCCGATGCGGCCCACCACTTCATTTTCGTCGCCATTCGGAATCACACGTATACGAATGATCATTGATTCATTTCCCTCCTGGGGTGACTACTCAATGTTGTGCCCGGGATAACTCACGGGACCGATCCGCCGCGCGCCTGAGCGCCTTCGAGATGATCGAGCGCATTCTCGCTTTTTCCATTATTTTCAAAGCCGCTTCCGTGGTTCCGCCAGGGGAGGTCACCCGCTGACGAAGTGTGCGCGCCTCTTCATGAGATTGGGAAAGAAGCGCGCCGGCCCCTTTGACCGTCTGGCGAACCAGGAGATCCGCCACGTGGGGCGCCAGGCCAAGCTCAACACCGGCATCTCTCATGGCTTCAGCCAGATAAAAAACGTACGCAGGACCGGATCCCGAAACCGCGGTAACCGCGTCCATTTCCTTCTCAGAAACGGTGACCACGGATCCGACCGTCTCCATGATCGCGCGCGCCAGATGCTCGTGCGTCTCCTGGGCCGCACGGCCAAGGGCCAAGGCCGCCATGCCGAGCCCCACCAAGGCAGGCGTATTGGGCATGATCCGAATGACCGGGACCCGCTTGGCCAGAAATTTTTCGATGAATTTTGTCGGAATGCCGGCGGCAATGGAAAGCACCAGCTGGGTCTTGCGGATCACCGGTCCCAGATCTTCAAGCACCGGCTTCATATGCTGGGGTTTTACCGCGAGCAGGATGACGTTTGCGTTTCGAACCGACCGACGATTATCGATGCTGGCTTTGACTTTGTAGCGTAACTGCAGGCTGGCCAGCTGATCGTGCCGAACATCACAAACGGTGATCTGGGAGGGTTTCCAATGCCCGGAACGCACCAGGCCGGCCACCAAGGCCTCGCCCATATTTCCACCGCCGACTAAAACGATCTTTTTGGTCATCGTCCCGCTTGGAATGGCTTTAATTATAGCATGGAATCCGGCAAGTGAACTTTACTGGCGGGAGCCAAAGAGGATGGTGCCGAGCCGGACCATGGTGGAACCTTCTTCGATGGCGGCTTCAAAATCCGAGCTCATCCCCATGGAGAGAATCTCAAGCCGGGAATCTTCGAGCAGCCGCCGCAGACGCTGAAAATAAGGGCGGGCGGCATCTCCGGCAGCAGACAGCGGTGGAATGCCCATGAGGCCTCGGACGCGGATATTCGGCAGGGAAGAGACTTGAGACAAGAGTTCCGGCAACACCTCCGGCGCCAAACCGGATTTGGTCGGTTCATTCGAGATCTTCACTTCAATCAGACAGTCCTGGACCTTCCCGATCGCGGCCGCATGGCGGTTCAAATCTTCCGCCAGGCTCCAGCGATCCAAGGTTTGGATCAAGTCAAAGAATTCGACGGCTTTCTTGGCTTTATTGGATTGGAGGGGGCCGATGAGATGAAACGTTGGACGAATGACTCCTATAACGTCATCCCCTGCGGCCTCTGGCAGGGGATCTATGGGTCCCCCCCCAGCGACCGGGGGGGATGACGGTGAAAAACAATTACTCGCATACTTTGATAAGGCCTCCTGCACTCGATTCTCTCCAACGTTTTTAATTCCGGCTTGGAGAAACGGAAGAATCCGCTCGAGAGGGACTGTTTTGGTTGCCGCGACAAGCGTCACATCCTCGGGCCGGCGCCCCGCGCGCAGCGCCGCGTTATGGATGCTTTCAAGAATTGCTTTCAGCTGATCCGTCGCCATGGCTGGTTGTATTGTAGCCAATGTTAACGATGACTTTTTTCAGAATTCGGAATGCACCAGACGTAACTTCCGGCGCATCGCAGTCGGTCCGGGATGGTCCCTTCCGGGCATCCGTTCTCAGGCTCCGGAACGTAATAGTTCTGACGCATCGCCTTGAGAGATCCGAGACAGCAGGGGGTATCGATTCGCCCCATGCAGGCGTCCCGCAGGTGAATATAGAGCTTTTCCTTCATCGCTTCGCTCGGCCCCAGCGCGAAACCATCCCCTTTTGCCGTCTCGATCACTTTGGTACCCATACACCGTGACGTCACATTGCTGCCCCATTCCCATCGCGCATAGACCAGATATTTTTTTCCTTCCTCAAAGGTCAGATCACAGGGAGTTCCTTCCATATCGGTGAAAATCGTAATGTCCGGTTTCTGGGACCCCTTAAAGATCTCATCGACATCCAGAACTATTTTTCGACGGCCTTTTTTCGGGGCGTCGACTGTTTCCACAACCCCCGTAAACGCATACGTCGCCTGCGAAAGCTTTTCCGGCACGGTCATCGACTCGCATCCGCAATCGGCAAGAAAAGTCGAGGTCGATTCCTGAAGTGGCGGCGCGGAGGGGGCGCTCGAGGGGACGACCGGCGCGGAAGACGCGTGCTCCTTCCATTGCCGGCTGACGTCAATCACTTCCTCGGCCCGAACCCCAGTGACACCGGCCATGATCAGGAGGAGAAGAATGGCAAGACGAATGCGCACGGCTACTCGAGCGCGAGCGAGACAATCACAGCCAGGGCAAGAAGGGACAGGGCGGTTGCCCAACGCAGACTTTTCACGATCGACTTGCGCGAAGCTTTATCGGTCCGGACTTCCTGGACTTCGAGCGCAGGGACGGCCCCCGGGCGGTACCACCCTCGAAGGGCTACGTCGCCCTGAAGCAGCTGGCGCGGATTGGACAGCCCGAAGAGCCTGGGAATAATATCCAAAGTACTGACAGGATTGAGGCGAAGAGATTTCTCTTCCTGTTTAAAAATGACTTCCCCTTTCGGATTTTGTTCGTCGGCAGGGACAATGCGGCCCTTGAGGATTACAGGGAATGCCGGACCTTTTCGGCCGGAGAGCTCATTCAGGTCGGTTTCCTCAAAGGACTGGAAGGGGTAAAGACGGACAAGCCGGACCATGAATCCGATCGCCCATCCGGCCAGGGCCCACAGAGCCGCCGGCAGCGGCTCAAACCCAAAATCTCGAAAGGCGCTGCAGGTCCCGGCAACGACCCCAAGGATCCACGGCGGCCAGAGCGCAAAGTGATCGATGGTGCTTGGAACTTTCGCTCTTTTAGGCTTTGGCGTTGGTGCCAGTTTTTTAACGGCCGGCAAAGGCGCTTTCACCACCGGGACAGGGACTGGAGTTGAAACGGAGGATGGGGGTTGAAGAACCGGTTTTTTCAGCGGCTTCTTCGGAGAGAATAATTTAGAGAAGAATCCTCCCCCTGCAGGTTTGGGTGGCTTCACCGCAGGGTTAGCCTCCGGCGGCGGCTTCGCGGCCACAGGCTGAGAAATTTTAGGTTTGACTTCCAGCACTTTCGGCGCAGGGGCAGGGACCGGCGCCGATGCAGAAATTGGCGGCTGAACAACGGGCTTCTTCACAGGTTTCTTCGGTGAAATTAATTTTGAGAAAAATCCTTGCCGCACCGGCTGAGGTAATTCAACAGCAGGCTTAACCACCGGCATTGGCTTTGCCGCCGCAGGCTGAGGAACGGGAATCGGAGCGGCGGATGCTTTCGGTTTATCAAATGTTCCCGGCTTGGTTGTGACGGGTGGCTTGACTACCTTCTTAGGGGCCGGACTCCAGGCGGCCTTCAGTGTCGCAAAAAATCCAGGTCCCTTCGAGGACGGCTGTGGCGGCGGCCTTTTTTCTACCGGCTTGGCGGCCAGAGGCTTTGGAGCCTCGGGTTTTGGCGCCGGCGGTGGTGCTTTTGCCGGCAGAGGCTTCTTGACCTCTTCTACGGGCTTTGGGACAGGCTTCAGTTCTGGCGGCGGGAAATTGGATAAATCGTCACTCACCAGGCGCAGGAGTTCCGCCGCTTCCTCATCACGCTCATCCGACACGACAGGGGTCTCAGGAATGACCTCTGGAAGTACGGGAGGTTGTTGAGCTGGTTCCGGGGCCGGAGCAACGGGCTCCGGTTGCAGGATGACTTCGGGTATGGGCTCTGGTTTGAATGGCTCCGGGACAGGAGCTTCCGGTGATTTAAAAACCGGCAATTCCTCGATAGCCGCGTCTTCAGGAAAAACGAAGTTCGGGATATCGATGGATGGAGCTTCTGTCAGTGGCTCAAGGTCCTTTTTCTTCTCCATGGACGTCAATGGGGGAGACACTTTCTGCGGGGCAGATACGGGCGGTTCCCTGGGAGCTTTCGGCGCGGGCGCGGGCGGTTGCACCTCGAGAATAAGAGGTTTCTTTACAGGTTTCATCACTTTGTCCGGCTTCACCTTAGGCTTGGCGCTGGCAGGCTTTGGACCCTGTCCGCTGAAAAAATCGGCGCAGCTGTCAAAGAGCCTGGCAAACGCCCGGAAGAATTGACCAAGACTTGAATCGTCGACGGGCTCGACGCGGGTGGGAGCCTGATAATAGGGAGGTAGCCGAACCGGTGCAGGACCATTTCCCATCACGGGATTTCCGGCGGCATCCATTTGGAGGCGGATCGTGGTCACGATCGCTTCTTCGAGCTGGCCCATGGCCGGCAGGTTGGTCCAGAAGGCATTGCAGACAGGGCAGAGCGTACAGATCAAACCGCGGCTTTTGATCCGCCCATCAAAAAGCTTCTGGAGACATTTAGGACACCACTTGTCGGTGGGCAGAAGAAGGGCTTCCGTTTCGCTGAGCAACTCCAGGCATTTGTCCCGGTCCTGACTGGCCGCGGCGAATAAATCCTTCCGGATAAAAATTCCCTGGCAATTTGGGCAGCGTTCAAAGCTTCCAACCGCCGTGGTTAATGTCTCCAGCGTTTGCTCTGAACAAACGGGGCACTTCATTGTCGAAGGCGTAATGCTCATAGGACCAAGTTAAAGCATACCAGCGAAACACTCTAATTTAAAGGGCTAATTCGGCTTTCGCAACAAAGCGGCTGGCAGGCGTATCACCAGTGAGTCTAAAGTCTCAATCGAATGTTGTTAATTTTTATTAACGCATGTCTTGTTTTATCGACGTTTACGGGATATATATAATTAGCGGCCATGAATGAGTCCGATGAACATCATATTCTCGTTGTCAGTGACGACATCCTGAGCTCCTCGACTCTTAAAGAGCATCTCGAATTGCGAGGCTATCGCGTCACCGCGGCCATTGGCAGCGACAGGGCGCTAGCGGCACTGCGTTACGAGGATCCTGTAGATCTCATGATTCTTGACCAGGAAACGCCGCACGACCTTCTGCGTACGATGGCGGAAGAGGAGGCGCTTCAAAAACCCAATGTCATTATGTCCGGCATGTCAGACCCATGCACCCCGGTCTGGGAAACACTCGGAAGGCAACTCCCCCAAACGGCGCAAGGCCTGATCAAAGCCTGCGTGAATAAACCCTATTCACTATCGATGATGGACGCCATGGTGAATCTGCTTCTGTCCGCATCGCCCCCCAGGCCTTCCGGCGCAAAGGAAGTCTTATCTGGAGACTATCAGCTCGAGTCTCCGCGCGCCCCTCTCGCCGAAATTGAAGTGAAATCCCCCTTGTAATCCGCCGGCCGTACCGCTACGCTTCCTGGAGTTTAAACGGAACAAACCCCCAAGAAGACCTTTCCCTGGAAGAAGCGGCCTAGGTCACCAAGCCGCGCGGGTCCTGACTTATTTTGCCGTGCGGGTTGAGACGGCAACACTCTCGACGGGGACGAGGACGATCTCGATACGGCGGTTCTGGGCGCGGCCTTCCGGCGTCGTGTTGGGCGCCATCGGGCGATACTCGCCATAACCTGCCGCAATGAGATGATCGGGCGCGATGCCGGCCTTGTCCTGGAGGTATCGCACGACCGCCGTCGCCCGGGCCGTGGAGAGATCCCAGTTCGAAGGAAACCGGTCCTTGAGCGAACCGGCGATGGGTACGTTGTCCGTGTGGCCTTCGACGCGGATGGCCTTATCCTGAATATTTTTCAGGGCCGCACCGACCTGGAGAAGAACTTTTTCCCCTTCGGGCTTCACGCTGGCTTCCCCCGAGTTAAAAAGGATCTTGTCGACCATGTTGACGGAAAGCCGTCCGGCAAGCTGCGTGATCTGGATCTGGCCGGCGCTGATCTGGTCTTTGAGGTTCCCGACCAGCTGGTCATAGGTGCCCTTGAGCTTGTCGATCTCCACTTCCTTGGCTTGCTCCGTATCGCGAAGCTTCTGGGCAAGATCCTGATTCTGATAGCTGAGATCCGCTACCCGCTTGTTCAATTCACCGCTTTTGGCATTGAGGGTATCGAAAAGTCCGGCATTCTCCTTCTTGGAAGCGGTGAGATTCTCTTCCAAGGTCAGGCGGCGCTGTTCAGTCGTCATCAATTGACCGGTCAAATCGGCTTTTTCCTGCTCGAGCATCTTTTTTTCCGAAGTCAGCTGATCCGTGGCCTGGACCTGCTTCAGATAGGTCGACTTCATCACACAGCCTGTCAGCCCAAAACCTATCGCCGCAACAACGGTCCACGTTCTCATGGGTTTCCGCCTAGACGCCATGCCCTTGCTTGCTGCCGCCGTGCCGGCCCAGATGCCGCACTCCAAGATTTTTAGTCCCGGGGGTTTTGGCCCGCGCCACCCGGCGAGCGTCAGTCAACGTTTTCCGCTGCTGCTTGATCAACCATTTCGGTTTCTTGCTTCCCATATAGGCTCCTTATACTGGTTTCGGACTGTCGATTAGAGCATATCTGACGGTGTCTCGTCTCCCGCTTACGGGTTCGCGGCCTTCAGCTTGGCGAGCAGCCGACGGACCTGATCGTAATCGGAATCCCCTGTGGAGCGCTGGTCAACATACTCCAGGGCGGCGATCGCTTCTTTGGTCCTGCCGAGATGCTGTAACGCAACGGCTTCAAACGCGTAAGGAGTCAGCCAGTCGGGGGCTTTCTTAATTTCGTGAGTCGCGTCATGGAGCAGTTTCTTCCAGTTGCCCGCCCTCTGCAGATCGAGTAATTTCTGATATTGTCGGGATTCGCCCTCGTCCCCCAGGATCAGCATGGGTCCCGTCAGGGACGATGTCTTGTAGCCGCGATAATCGTAAAGGATGACCTCCTTTTGGGGCGGCGGCGCGACGGAAGGTTTGGAAGGGTGTGGTGCGGGGGCGATCGGACGGCTGGCGGGAGGGCTCGTGGACAGATTGACGCTGGGCGTCGCCTTGATAATAGATTCCTGGCCCGCTTGGAGTATCCTGAGAATGTCATCGGTTTGAGATTCCAACCGAGAGCCGTCAACCCCGGAATGGAGCAGCTTCTCGACGAGGGCTGAGAGGGAAGGCAAGAGCCGGATCTGCTCATCCGTCAACCCCCGACATGTAAACGACACATTCCCCTGGGCGTCAGGGTACGGCGAGTCACAAGTGCCTGCGGCCGGGGCAGCCGTTGGCCGATTTTCCGACCCTCCCGCGCCCTGGCACAGGAACGCCAAGGCGAGGCATCCCAGGAACGGGGCATGTCGTGTGCGATTCATTTTCTTATTTTAATAAAACCAGGGCCATGTTCACAGGGGCACCCGCTGTAACATGGCTGTAATAATGGCCTGTTAGACTTAGGGGGAATGAACTTTAGAATTCTATCGGTGCCTTTTCTTCTATTGGGCCTGGCGGGAATAACACCCCCATTACAGGCCGCGGGAACGCCCGTTCGCGAAGGCGTTACGCTGCCTTACGACATTCTGGACCCCTCAGTCAGGGTGGCGAAACGCTACCAAAAACACGGCGACTATGTGACCGCGGTGCTTCTCTACGACGCGATCCTGGAACGAAACCCGTCCGACGCTCAAGCGCTGAAATCCATGGTCGAATGCTACCAGGCGCTCGAAAAAAATGAGAGGAAAGGAACACCGGAATCCATCCATCCGGAGAAAGCAACGGGAGAAGATGCTCTTTCGGACCTGCCGAATCTAATTCCGGACGATCACGCCAACGCGCAGAGGCAGACCCCAGCCCCCGGCCAGTCGCTCCTGTAAAAACTCGTCTTCAACGGCTCCCGCTTAACTTCCACGATCCGGGGATTCATCCACAAAAAATCGATTCAGCCCTCGATCCTCGAACTCATGAGCATAGGCCTGGGCGATGACTTTGGCCGCGCGGCTCCTCTGATCCGGCCGCATGCTCCGGACGGCGCGTTCGCCATGCCTGGAAATAAGATCGCGCTCAGTCAACCGGGCCGTCAGCTCTTCCCAGAACGTCTTATCATCATATTCGTCGATCAACGGATGCGCCTCAGATTCCAATTTCTCAGAGGGCGCCCATTCCCCGATCTTCCCATCGAATACAGTGAACATCTCCAGGGGAGTCCCCTTCGCGAACGAATAGACCCTGGAAGCCGCATCTCCGTAGGACGGGTCCGGCTCCTTCCGGATGGCGTTCACCATCCACTCCCCCAGGAACGTCAGGACCAGAAGCCGGCGGTAATCGTCGTCAGACAGCGTCATCGTCATGAGATCTCCCATGATCGCTATTCCTTTTCTTCCGGCTTTTGTGGCGAAAAGGCACCGCAGTCGCAAAGGCTGCATTTACGGCTGATCGGCCTGTGGCTTTGTTCCAGATGCTGGCAGACACAAAGCACCATCCTGGAACTTTTCATCCATCCGATTTCGGCGTCAAACGTTGGCATAGTCTACTCCCTTTTCCCTGCACATGATCACTCTATTCTATCTCACGGCGAGTCCGTCAGACAGAAACGTCTTCCTCTAAAATGTCCCTGAATAGACGCCGTTGCGACTTGAGACGCGAATCGGGGTTCGGAATAAGCGGGACAACTTCGCCGAGGTGAGCGTCTGGCGCGTCGGGCCATCGTCTACGATTCTGCCTCGACGAAGAAGCACCGTGCGTTCGATTTCAGGAATGAGATCTGACAGATGGTGTGTCACGAGCATGATGGTTTTCCCCGTTTTGGCGAGTTTTCGCAGCACCAGGCGGAAGTCATGCACCGCGCGTGGATCCAGAGAGTTTGTGGGCTCGTCTAGAACGAGCGCCTCCGGATCCGGCGCCAGCGCGCGCCCGATGAGTACGCGCCGCTGTTCCCCCGAGGACATGGCCTGCACGGAACGATCGGCCAGATGAGCGATTTCCAAAAAACGCAAAATCGATCGCACTTTCTTTTCCATCGCGGGAGTGACTTTTTGATGCGGCCATACGCCCAGGCCCGCGAAGAAACCGGATAAAACGACTTCACGGGCCGTCAGATCGCGCGTGAGATGAGAAAGAAGATCCGCGGATACAATCCCGAGGAGTTTGCGCAACTCAAAGACGTTCCAGGTTTCTCCGCCCAGAATCCGGAACCGAAACCCCGGCACCTGCTCGAGAGGGTAAAGCTCCCTCGTCATGAGTTTGATCAGCGTCGATTTCCCGGACCCGTTGGGGCCCAGGATGGCAATATGTTCTCCCAGCTGAACCCGCAGATTCACGTCACTCAATACCCGACGGCCCTGGCGTACGACGGACACTCGCTGAAAATCGAATAAATAAAACGCCGGGCTCATGCCAGATTCGGGCCAGACCCGGCCATATTACAAATCCATATCCCGATAATTCTCCCCGTAGGGAGGCTCCGACACCAGCTTCATCGTTTCCTGAAGGACGGACAGCGGAATGGCTTTGACCGCCGCGATGTGCGCCTCTTCATTCTTCCATTCCTCTATGATAATGAGTCGGTTTGGCTCCTCCTCATGCTGCAGTACCCGGCAGGACAAACACCCCCTGGAAGCCTTGATCTGGGGGACGGAAATCCTCAGCTGACCAAGCAGTGCGTCGAGTTGTCCCTCCTTGGCCCTGAATTCATTGACTCGAGTTATCTTCACAAAGGTTCCTCCTCAATTAAGACCACGGGCAGAATGACTGGTTTCCAGGAAGGAATGACCCCCGACCTCCCTTTACCTAGCGTGGCCATGTAAACACAACGAAAAGCGCGAAGAGAGACAGAACAACGGCGAGGATCCACCATCCGAATTTAGACGGCCGATCCGGAGGAGGAGAATCCATTCGGTGAAGCCGCTCTTGCTCTCGATCCCTTAAGCTCATATTGTGGTACTGGCCGTGTTAAGGCCACCGCTTATTCCCGTGCCCTCACTTCGGGCCGAACCATCGCAGCAGCAGTGTAACGATAATGCTGATAACGATACAAGAGACGACCGGAAAATATAGCGAGAATGACCCTTTGCGGACAAGAACATCTCCAGGCAACCTGCCTATAAAAGGTATTTTGGGCCCCCAAGCCATCCAGGCGCCAGCGACAAACAACGCCATACCCAGAAACATCAATCCCCTTGCCGTAACGTTCCCTCGCTCGCATCACTTCCGGGGTCAGGTCCAAAAACGATGCACTCTTCAAAAATGGGGTCTGCCCCATACCCTGATGGGGCGGAAATGGCCTGCCTTTAGGCCGTTAGGCAGAAACGTCCCCTGGACTATCTTGATCTTATCATTCATCTTTCATGGTGTACCCCTTAATGATAGTATGAAGAAGGTATAGAGAAATAGAAACGGTGGGACAAATATTTAGGAGGCTGGACTATGAACTCTAGAATGGTGGTAGCAGTACTGGCGGGCGCGTGGATTTTGCCGGTTCACGCGGCGGACTTGACATCAAAAACGACGACCCAAATGGCAGTCGGCACAAGCACGACCACGAACACGACGACCATCGCGGCCTCCGCTTTGATCTCGCCGGGGCACTATACAGCCTCCATCTCACCCAGTATTAATAGCAGCATGGCTGTCCGTCTGGAAAAGGCGATCGGAAAAATCAAGGGCGTGAGCGGGGTTCAAGCGCGTGCCGATGATTCCTCAATTCATTTTGCCGTAAAAAGCGGCAGCAATGTGAGCATGGCCGATATTCAGAAGGCTGTTGCGGGGGCCGATAGTGGAGCTGTCATGTCCATGCCGATTCTGGAACATTCTTTCACATCCAACCCCGGGCTCTAAACACCCCTGGCCCGTCTGCATTGTGTACACTCATCTGAGAGGAGGTTATATGCTTTGCAATTTAAGTAATTTGGATCGTGTTGTAAGGGTGCTATTTGCCGTTGTCCTGATCGGTTCAGCAGTCTATTTTGTTCCCTCCCCTGTGCCCAAAACGCTATTGCTCGCAGTGGCGGTCCTGCTCTTGACCAGCGCATGGTTCGGTGTCTGTTACGTCTACAAGCTCCTCGGGATCAGCACAGCCCGGCCTAAACCCTAAAACAACATCGGCATCATGCCCCCGCCAGGCCGCCCAAAATCAGGCCGCCGGCCCCGTTCCTTGTGAACTCAACTCGCCGGGGCCTCCGCCACACAACCGGCGGAGAGCGCCTGCCGTGTGGCGCTCGTCCGAAGCGGACGGGCGGGAACGAAAAATCTACTCTGCCCCTTTTGACGGCGTGCGCCTCAGACTTGTATCGGTTCAACGGGGCACTATCTGATATCGAGGTTCTGCATGACTCTGTCCAGGACTTCTGCGAGGTCATTGGACCCCTTCTGGATAATCATCTCGACGTGTTTTTCGAGGTACGCTCTTTCCTGGGGAGTCAGGTACTTGGCGGTCATCACAAAAATACGCGGCCTGCGCACACCCGTCGAACAAAGAGCTTCAACGATTTCGAACCCGTCGAGTTCAGGCATCATTAAATCCAGAAAAACGATTTCGGGTCGGCCTTCCACCACCTTCGAAAGGGCTTCCTTTCCATTCCCAGCCACGTCAACGATGGCGCTATGCTTTTCCAGAGCAATCCTGAAAAGCCGGACAATGTCCGGATCATCGTCGACCACGAGAATTCGCCGCTTCATTTCAGATTTTCCCTCCACTCAACCGCTGGGCGGGGACGGCCCCAAATCCAGAACATTGTAGAAACAATCGGGGAGAATCAGTTGGAGATGTAGGGGCGCACCGCTGTGCGCCCGAAATATCATCAAGGGGCAACCAGGTCGAGGGAATGGGATTCAACCGAATCCATTTCATTGAATTTATTGGATGGGATTCATCGGATTGTCGTTTGATGACGGGCGGACAGCGGTCCGCCCCTACAGTTCCATTGTCCCCCATGCCGCCCGAAATCAGGCCGCCGGCCCCGTTTCCATGAATTTAACTCGCCGGGGCCGTCCGAAGCGGACGGGCGGGAACGGCAGGCTAATCGATTATCTGTTATCAACGGCACCATTCAAGTTCAGGCTGCCAGTCGGGTCTGATAGCAATCGCAGCCTTTGACCCGCAACAATTCACGCTGTCGCCGAGGCGAATCGATCCATTGATCCTGCTTGTCTCGACCAGTAGCAAGTCGGTTATCCAATGGAGAGCGGTGCTGGTAGTTCCGGCGTGCCATCTCGACAACCTGCGCGTCATGTCGCTTATAGAGCGCCCGCAGTTTTCCTTTCCAACGCAGCGTCTCGGGGTGATGACTGTAGCCGCGTTTGCCTTGTGTCAGGACAGACCATATCGCATGAAGCTCGCGGTGTTCGCCGAGAAGGTGCGCCCGGCACAGCCGGCGCGGAGGAATGTCCCAGATACGCATTTAATGGATTATATTCGTTGGATTACTCTGCCTTTGACGCCCAAAATCAGCCCGCCGGGCCTGCCTGCCGACAGGCAGGCGGGAACGGACTATCGCTTGTTCATCAAGGAGTCCAGGAAAGACGCTTCAGAATGTCTCGATAAACATCGCGTCGGTTAATGATTCCGAGAATCCACACTTCGTTTTTAACAACCTTGTAAACAACTCGATAATTTCCGACGCGCAACTTCCAATATCCGGAAAGGTTGGAGGCTAGAGGTTTGCCATAGGCTTGGGGGGCGTTGACGAGTCGGCTGGAGATAGCCGCTTCAATACGAATTTGGAGGTTGCTATTAATTGAAGAAAGATCATCCGGCACCTCGGGATGATAGACGATCTCAAAGCTCATGCCGCTTTCTTCGTTTTGAGATGGCTCCAGACCTCAGCATGGGATAGGCCCTTGGATCGGATGAAAGACTTTTCCCTGCTGGAGGCAACGGCGGCCAAATACTCATCCTCATAAAGCTCGACGGCCTCGCGCACCAGATCGCGGACCTTCAGGGACAGCGAAACCCCCTCGTTTTTGGCCAATCGGGAAACAGCCTCAAAGAGAGGCAGCTCCAGCACAACATTCACACGCGGATTTTTTGCAGGCATTGTTTTTAACCTCCAAATGGAGTGTATCACATGTGGAACACCATAAACAATGCTTTTTATGTGTGGATGTGCTCTCGGGCCACCGGGCGGGAATAACCGAACAGCCTAAAACGTCCCCTATCCTGAATCGATTGTATTCAATTGGGGTCCGCGGAATCGATTGATCCGCATTACCGGGCGAGCAGCCGCTCGCCCCTACAGTTCTACTGGACTCTACTCCAAATCAGGCCGCCGGGCGGCCGAACAACTGAGATACTGAGAACGTCCCCTAGACTATCCAGCCGTTATGCCGACGCGCAGACCTCGCGACGAGCCAATACCGGATAGGGGACCCGCTGAATCAGGAACCATGAAAGAAGGCCGCCGACGGTCGTAAAGACTATATCCATCGGATCGAACGTTTGGCCATTCAGTTTGGAAGGAATCTTAGAATGATAGCCCTGACTGTCAAATTCATACCAAACAAGATAAATGTAACTGGCTCCGATGATGACTCGAAGGTAAATCTTTATGGTTCGGACAAATTCTCGCGCCGCTTCAGGAAACATAATAATACGGGGGCTGAAAATGGTCGCCAGGTTTTGCATGAATATGGCAGCGGCAAAGACAGCGTAAAAGACGGCAAAAAAACCCGCAGGGATGACAAGAAAATTGTTAAACCACCAGTGATCAAAATTTCCATACCAAGTCCCTCTGTGAAAAAAGTAATGAGGGTGACTTCTCCAATAGGCAAATAGTGCGACGACTGAAGCCACCGCGGGCGCCAGGAGGGGATTGAAGCATTACCCATCGCCGATCGACGCGTGACTGTGATTCCTGTGGATATTCCTCAATCCCAATAAATATTTTCAGCAGTCGACCGATGCGGCGACCTTCAGACACTTTATGGGCGGTAGGAAGAGGAAGAGTCAGCGTCTGAACAGAAAAGATGACTCCGCTTTGAAGGACGTGGCTCGTTCTTCCCGTCGACATTGGGAATCCCATTGCAGGCAGGATGTTGACCACCAGGCACGCCATACCGCATACGGCAACTATTTTCTTCGCAACCATAAGCATTCGAGCCCTTAGGTTACTATAGACGAGGCAGACAGGAAAATAGAGCGAAGAGGCAATTCAGCGTCCTAAAAGACCCCCACCTGGCATGGGCCCATCGACAGAATCAAATCATTTGAATTGTAGGGGCCGGCCTTGTGCCGGCCCAAAATATGGATCGGGATCATCCAATCCAATGGGATCCATGGATTTCATTCCATTGAAATTCATTTCATTGAATCCTTACGATCGTCATTTTATTGCGGACGGCCACAGGGGGCCCCCTTATATCTCCGGGCCGGCACAAGGCCGGCCCCTACGATTTCACCTGATTCCCGCGCGTCGTGCCGGCTTCGCGGCGAGCGAGGACGTACTGGAGCGGCTTCCGCGACAACGCCCGGAGCGAGCGCGAAGCCGGCACGTCGCGCCTACTGCCTAATGGGTCCCCCGCCAGTAACCGCGGGGGATGACGAAAGATTGGACTGGGTCCCGGCTTTCGCCGGGATGACGGCGTGACAGATTGCTTCGCTGCGCTCGCAATGACGGCACAAAAAAGGCCCCGATCCTTGCGGACCGGGGCCTTCGTGTTATCCTTGCGGGCCGGCACAAGGCCGGCCCCTACGGTTCACCATCGACAATTCACCATTGTCGCCGTTTGCCGTGATTAATACATTCCCTCGCCGCCCATGCCGCCGGGCATCCCGCCGGGCATGCCGCCGCCTGCCGCTTTCTTCTCCGGAATGTCCGTGATGAGGACTTCCGTCGTGAGGAGGAGGCCACCAATGGAGGCCGCGTTCTGAAGCGCGGTGCGGACGACTTTCGCCGGATCCACAACACCCTGCTTCAGGAGGTCGCCGTATTCCACCGTCTCCGCGTTCAAGCCGTAGTTGGGATCTTTCTGGGCGCGGACTTTGTCCACGACCACCGAACCCTCAACGCCGGCGTTTTCCGCAATCTGGCGGATCGGCTGTTCCAACGCCTTGCGAATGATGTTGATGCCGGTCTGTTCATCGGCATCCTCACCCTTCAAGGTCGCCAGGGCATCGCCAGCGCGCAGAAGCGCGGTGCCGCCGCCCGGAACGATTCCTTCTTCCACACCCGCGCGGGTCGCGTGCATGGCGTCTTCAATCTTGAATTTCTTCGCTTTCATCTCGGTCTCGGTGGAAGCCCCGGCTTTGATCAGCGCCACGCCGCCGGCCAGCTTCGCCAGACGTTCCTGGAGCTTCTCTTTGTCGTAGTCGGAGGTCGTGTCCTCGATCTGCTTTTTCAACTGAGCGACGCGCTTTTCGACTTCCTTTTTGTCCCCGCCGCCGTCGACGATCGTGGTGTTCTCTTTATCGACGATAACGCGCTTGGCGTGGCCGACCATTGTGATTTCGGCCTTCTCGAGCTTGATGCCCAATTCTTCGCTGATGACCTTACCGCCGGTCAAGACCGCGATGTCCTGGAGCATTTCCTTGCGGCGATCGCCGAAGCCGGGGGCCTTGACGGCCACGACTTTGAGGCGTCCCTGGAGCTTATTGACCACGAGGGTCGCCAACGCTTCCCCATCGACTTCTTCCGCGATGAGGATGAAGGGCTTGTTGCCGCCCGTTAGCAGCTTCTCAAGGAAGGGCAGGATTTCGTTCAACGCGCTCACCTTTTTGTCGGTGATGATGACGGCCGCGTCTTCGAGCACGGTTTCCATTCTTTCCGGGTCGGTCACGAAGTACGGCGACACGTAGCCGCGATCGAACTTCATGCCCTGAACTTTCTCAATTTCGGTCTTGGCGGACTTGCCCTCTTCCACCGTGATGACGCCGTCTTTGCCGACGGCCTTCATCGCTTCGGCGATGAGCTTGCCCACTTCGCGGTCATTGGCGGAAATCGTCGCGACTTGCTCGATTTCCTGGTCCTTGACCGGCTTGGACATCTTCTTGATGTCCGCGACGACGGCTTCCACAGCCTTATCGATGCCGCGCTTGATATGCATGGCGTTGGCGCCGGCCGTGATGTTGCGCAGGCCTTCGTTTACGATAGCCTGAGCGAGCACGGTGGCGGTCGTGGTCCCGTCGCCGGCGACGTCGTTCGTTTTGGAAGCGACTTCGCGGACGAGCTGGGCGCCCATGTTTTCAAACGGGTCTTCCAGTTCGATTTCTTTCGCGATCGTCACGCCATCGTTGGTGATGGTGGGTGATCCGAATTTCTTGTCGAGCACGACGTAGCGGCCCTTGGGGCCCATCGTGACTCGGACGGCATTGGCGAGCTTATCCACACCGGCTTTGACGGCGCGGGCGGCTTCATCCTGATACTTGATTTGTTTAGCCATAGTGTTCTCCTGAATTCCGTTATTCGACGATGCCGAGGATGTCGTCCTGATGCATGATCAGGTATTCCTGGCCTTCGATCTTGATTTCCGTCCCCGAGTATTTGCCATAGAGAATTTTGTCTCCGGCTTTGACGTCCATGGGGATGAGCTTGCCGTCATCGCCGATTTTGCCTTTGCCGGCAGCGATAATTTCGCCTTCCTGGGGCTTTTCCTTGGCGGTATCCGGGATAATGAGGCCCGATCGGACCTCGTCCTTCTTTTCGATCGCTTTTACGAGCACGCGGTCACCCAGCGGCCGTAAATGAATCTTTGTTGCCGTTGCTGCTGCCATACGCTACCTCCCTCGACGATTGTTGGTTTATTTGAATCTGGGTTAGCAGTCTACTGCCACCACTGCTAATATATCGGATTTACTAGCAGGCTGTCAAGCAAGCTGCTAATTATGACGGTTGGGGGAAAAGAAGGTTCCGAGGAGCTGTCCGGTGGCGAGGCGCGAGAGAATCCCATGCTTTTTACCGGAAGCGATGACCATAGAGATGCCGTGACGAGTCGCGTAGCGGGCGGCGCGGATCTTGGTCATCATTCCGCCGGTCCCTCCGTCCGTTCCGGGCGCACCATGGGCGAACGATTCAATGGCGGAGGTAATTTTTGGGACGAATCGGAGGAGTCTACCCTTACGGGTGGCATGTCTGCCGGCCGGCAGGCAGGTCATGAGCCCCTCGACATCGGTCAGGAGCACCAGGAGATCCGCCTTCACCTGGACGGCGACGTACGCCGCCAGTGTGTCGTTGTCCCCCACTCGTATTTCTTCGACCGCCACCGTGTCATTCTCATTAATAATAGGAATGACCCCGGCTGTCATCAGGGTCAGAAGGGTCGCCTGAGCGTTTTTGCGGCGCGTGTTGTTCTCAAAATCTTCACGGGTGAGGAGGACCTGACCCACGCTGACCCCGCGGCGGCGGAAGAACTGACGATAGGTTTCCATGAGACGCGGCTGGCCGACAGCGGCAGCCGCCTGTTTCTTCGCGACTTCGCTGGGTCTCTTCTTCCAACCCAATTCTCCCATCCCGGCCGAAATGGCGCCGGAACTGACCAGAACGACCTGAACCCCTGTTTTCTGAATGGCAGCAAGCTCCCGCACCAGGCGCGCCATGCGCGCGCGGTCCAAGTGCCCCCCCTCCCGGGTCAGGAGGCTGGTACCGACTTTAACGACGAGCCGGCCGATAGGGGCGTTTCGATAGGAGGTTGCGCGGTTTTTCATCGTCCACTTCAAAATAGAATTCGAAGCCCTTTATTCTAACAGTATCGCCGGGCTCCGCGCCCTGGCGCATGAGCTCTTTTTCGACACCCATCTTCTTTAAAATGTTCTGGAAGCGGCGCAGCCCCTCGGACTGGTCAAAATTCGTCATGGCCGCGAGCTTCTCCACCTTATGCCCGGACACGCGCCAGGCCCCATCACCCTCGTGCTTGATTTCATAATCCAGTTCGATCACAAACCGGAAAGGCTCTTCTGGGCGAGTGGCTTTTTCTTCCTCCGGCTCCGGCTTGGCGAGTTCTTTGGCGACGTACGCCAGGAGCGCATCAAGCCCGGCACCGGTAGCCGCGGAGATCGGGAATATTTTCGTTTTCTTCCACTTCTTTTTCAAGGCCTTCAGTGCATCGTCGGCGCCCGTGAGATCCATCTTATTGGCAACGATCAGCATGGGCTTCTTCATGAGCTTCGGGGAATGCTGTTTGAGCTCCTCGTTGATCATCTTGATGGAGGTCAGGGGATCTTTCCCATCAAAACCCGACATGTCGACCAGGTGCAGCAAGAGGCGCGTCCTTTCGATATGCCGCAGGAATTCGTGCCCCAGGCCCCGGCCGGAATGCGCGCCTTCGATCAGCCCGGGAATGTCCGCCATCACGATGGAAGTGCCGTGCCATTCGGCGACACCCAGGTTAGGGTTCAAGGTCGTAAAGGGATAATCGGCGATCTTGGGGCGGGCGCTGGTGAGCCGCGCCAACAGGCTCGACTTGCCGGCATTGGGACATCCGACGAATCCGACGTCCGCCAGGAGCTTCAGTTCGAGATCGAGCTCAAAACTCTCACCGGGTTCGCCTTTTTCGGAGATTTGCGGCGCGGTCGTGCGCTGGGTTTTAAAGGAAGAGTTGCCGCGGCCGCCTCTCCCGCCCCTGGCCGCCAGTAAGGTCTGCCCGGGCATTCGTAAATCGGCTAATAATTTTTCATCCCGGAAAACGAGGGTGCCGGCGGGCACGTAAACGAGAAGATCCTTACCCCCGTGCCCGGACTTGTTTGATCCTCCTCCGGGTTCGCCTTCCTGGGCGTAAAAATGCGGGCGATAGGTCAGGTCGAGGAGAGATTTCTTCTGGGCATCCGCGATGAGGAGAACGTCACCGCCCTTGCCCCCGTTGCCACCGTCGGGGCCGCCCATGGGAACATATTTTTCACGGCGGAAAGACATCGCGCCCCGACCGCCCGCGCCGCCGCGGATGGTAATACGGGCGTGGTCGACAAACAGGGACCGATCACGCGATTCAGATAACGTGGCTAATTTGCGGCGGGATAAACAGAGACTTGCTTGCGGTCTTTGGAACGCCATTCGAACTTGACGACTCCGTCCAGGCGGGAAAAAATCGTGTTGTCCGAACCCATGCCGACGTTCTTGCCTGGGAAGAACTTCGTCCCGCGCTGGCGGATGATGATGGCCCCGGCGGTAACCTTCTGGCCGCCAAAAAGCTTCACACCAAGCCGCTGGCCGGCCGAATCGCGTCCGTTGGTTGAACTGCCTTGTGATTTAGTCGATGCCATGACGCGGGCTCCTTAAGCGGAAATGGTTTTGACGAGCAGTTCAGTATAATTCTGCCGGTGGCCGATCGTCTTTTTGTAGGTTTTCTTCGACCGCTTCTTGAAAACGATGATCTTGGGCCCCCGGTCCTGGGCCAGAACCTGTGCGGTCACTTTCGCTCCAGAAACGGTCGGTTTCCCGACCTGAATGCCGGCATCCGTGGCCAGCAAAAGAACCTTTTCCAAGGTGACGTCCGCGCCCTTTTCAACGGGGAGCGATTCCACCTTGATCCTGGTTCCCTGCTCCACACGATACTGCTTGCCGCCTGTTTCAACGATTGCGTACATAAAAGCCTCTTCTATCGGAGTTTGAGAGGGGATATAGTAGCAATTCAGGAGTCAGAGTGGCAATCGTCATCAGCATTAGGCGGCCGCGAGTTCTTCCAAGGAACGTCTCCTCTTGGGCAATGGGGCAGACCGATAATCCTGAAGGGTTCGATAGATGAATTTCGTTAACCTTTTTCGGGCCGATAAGGCATGTGGCGCGTGAGGCTTCTTAGCGGGTCCCGCCGACTGGGCGGCCGCAGGAGCCGCCACGGCGACGGGATGTGATACAAATGGAACCGGGGAGAGGGCCGACCCTTCCGCAGACACAGGAGGAATATGGATCCCTTTTTCGATCGCTGCTGCAACCAATGCCCCGCAAAGGGACACCAAAACACGACTATTACTTTGATATACCCTTCCGCGAATTTCGATGATCTGCCGCTGGATCTGCGTTTTTTCTTCTGACGAACTTTGTGGACTGATGGCGCCCAATTTCGCAGAGATGTTCCTCATGGTCTGGATTTGGCCTGCAGGCGTTTCTGTGGATGGCGTTTGATCATAAGTGGGTCTATGATTATCACTGCGACGACGCACAGCAGGAGAACTCGGCACCTCCCCGAGCTGACGCATGTATATGGCAGCAACAGCCCTGCCCATGTTTTCGGTAATGTCGGGCCCCGGATCGTAACCCCGCAAAGCCTGCTCCAACGCTTCGAGACGTTTCTGGAGGACAGTGACAGCCATCTCCGGATTCGAGGCGTCGCTTGATAGTATTCTGGCCTCACCCGCTAATTTTTGAGCCATCTCATCAGGGAGTGATTTGAGCGCATCCGCATCACCCTCTATTTTCCGGAGCGCGTGAGAGAAGGTTACGAGGCTGGATCGGACCGAGTTGATACCAAGAATAATTTTTGGATCCTCATTGTATGGGGAGTGAAATTCATAAACCGACAAGCTCTCAAACCTGTCCATCCACATTCGCACTTTCTCTGATGTCGGCACCCTGCCCACAGGGGAATTATCGATCTCGCTCCGAAGATCCTCAATTTGTTTTCTGACCTCGGCAGGCGACAGCGCAGGATCAGGCAATGGAGCCACCGATCGATGTTCACCGGAACCATTCGAGTCACCTCGACGACCAGCACGAAGTGCCCTGAGATCCAGGGGTTTCCCGACTCCTGAACCATTTTCGTTGGTCGATGAACCGCTGATAAGGGCGTGGGAACTGTGATGACCATTAAGAAAAATGGCCTCAATAAAGATTCCCGCCATAATCCGAGCCCCAGCCGTGAGATCGTTGAAGTAGCAAACCAGGCTCACAATGCTTGACGCTTCGATCCTCCCCCGAAGAGCAGCCATGCCGCTGGCGAGAGGTTTAGTATCCACACTGTCACTAAACCCGCTGATTGCCTCCGCCATCTCAAGGAGAGTCATCGTCAGGGGGTGTTCCTTCGGCAAGTCGTCTGCAGGAGGAGGCGTCCAGTAAGGGCGGTCATCATCTTGACTCTCCAGAGAAACAGGAGGATCTGACTCCGATGTCCCGGGCTCCATTAATTGCTCTTCGAACTGCAGCGCTTGATCAGCCAGAGCGCAGTACCATGCATCAAGGTCCGGGTCGGCATCCAGGAGTTTCTGATGATTGGTTTGCCAGAGTCGAAAAGCATCGATGAGTTGGCTTAAGCCGTGGCTATCCTGTGCCTCCATAAGATGATCCAGCTCATCTTCCCGGTCCTGAAGGTATTGATTGACTTCTTGTCTTTGGATACGCCACTCTTCCTCCAACAGCAGCGCTCTGCCAACCAGGGAGCAGTAGCGCGCATCAAGATCCGGGTCGGCATTAAGAAGTTTCTGATGATTGATTTGCCAGAGTGGAAAAGCACCAATAAATTGGCTTAAACCATTGCTATCCTGAACGTCTATCAATCGAGCAAGCATCGCTTCCTGCTCTTGAAGGTACTCATTGGCTATGACAACAAAAGCCCTTTCCCGCTTCATCCGACGCTCATTTCTCCACGCACGCACAAAAGACACCGCGCGCACCAGGAATGCGATCCCTCGCCCGGAGAAGAGATGCCTGGCCGAAGCTTTGACAGGATCCGGGATTCCCGCAACGGGGGGCGCAAGAGGCGTCGAGAGGGCAGACGCTGGGCCATCGACGCTCTGTACGGAAGAATCATCAGGTTGATGATCCTCAACCGCGCTTTCGGGATCCTGGGATTTGGTTTTGTCAAACCTTGTGGCGAGCAACCCCAGGGCGACGGGAATAGTCAAAAGTGCCGGAACAGCCAAAGTGCCTGCCGAAAAAAGCGCGGCGATTCCGGTCAACGCTCCCGCAACACCAAGACCCGCGATCATGGTCCAAATCCTTTGAGCCGTTTTCGAACGATCGCTTCTTTCTATCCATCGACGGAAAAGGACCATGGCGACCGTCGTCGCCGCCAGGACGAAGATAATTTCCCAGGAATGCGTATTCACCCATTGAGGCAGCTGCTGCCAGAACGACGGGGGCACATGATGAATGGGCGGTGCGGCCACCATGTGCTGGAGCGGAATTTGAGGTGGCGCGGCAGGCTGCACGAGTTGTCCCGCATAATTAAAGTGCTGGCCCACCAACTGATTTTGAGCGGCCTCGGGGACGCCCATTTGGTCGAGGTAAATCTTGTCGCCGACCTGAGGAACTCCTGAAATCCTTTCCGGGACCAAGAGGTTCTTGAACGCATGACTGAACCGCTCGACAGCTCCATGCGAACCCAAAAATTTTCCATCGTAGATATATTTGGCGAATTCCTTTCTTGGCATGGTGGCTTTCATGGCGGTTCGAATTGGAGCCAAGACGCTGCTGGCGCCGTCGCCGGATTGGAAAACCACAAAAGCACGACCCGCCGCATCGCGGGCAAATTCCGCCCCGCGCGCGATGAAGGAAATCCCCATGAGAAGAGCCGGAAGCCTGACCCATTGGCTGTGCCAGGCAAAGGAGAACCCTTTGCGGAATATTCTGCCGGCCGCCGCCCAACGGTTCCGGCGAGCGGCCACTTGACCCACAGGCATGCTCAGGACCGCTGTCTGCAGAGCCTGATTGCTAAAGGCGACGAGGGTCCCGATCGTCACATGGGTGGACGAACCCCATGAGGATGTACGAAACGCCAGAGCCGGTTCTGCCAACAAAGACGGAACCAGAACCAACGCCATGATACGAGTGAACCAGGGTTTCATAGTCGGGCGGGATCAAAGACCGATTCGCCTGACGGCTATTTTAGGGGATTCCCATCAGACACAAAATGAGTCAGAAGTCCTTATTTATGAAGAAAAGGACCTATATGATAAATGAGCCCTATTTCGAGATGCGCTTACTACTCGATCAGGATGCGGTATTCCTCCCAGGGGAGATTGGGGTCCGGAGTCACGACCAGCTTATGCTTAACGACGTTTTCAAGACGCTGGCGGCGCTCATCGATATACTGGGCCACGACCGGGCTTAATCCCAGCTTGATCTGATCGCCGGACCGGCCATGCGTCATATTCAAGATCTCGCGTTTGAGCTTGATGTACATCGACTCCCGCGACAGGACCCGGCCGGAAGCGCTGCATTGCGGGCATTCCTCACCTAAGAGGGCAAAGAGCGATTCGCGCTTCCTTTCGCGAGTCATTTCGATTAATCCCAGCCGGGTGATCGGCAGGATCTTAATCTTGGCACGGTCATCATGGGTGTAATTGGCGAGCGCCTCCATCACCTTCTGGCGATTGCGCGCGTGGCGCATATCGATGAAGTCTATCACGATGATGCCCCCGATGTTCCGCAGGCGAAGCTGCCGCGCGACCTCTTTGGCCGCTTCCACGTTGGTGGCCGTCACCGTTTCTTCCTGCGACTTCTTGCCGGTGAATTTGCCGGTGTTCACGTCAATGGCGCAGAGTCCTTCGGCCTCCTGGATGATGATGTAGCCTCCGGAAGGAAGGTCCACCCGGGCGGAACGGATCCTCTCGATCTGCTGCTCGATGTTGAAGGCCTGGAACAGCGGCGTCTTTCCTTCGTACAGCTTCACCCGCGCTTTGAGTTCGGGACTGATGTTGTCCAGAAAATCCATCAGATCACGGTATTCCGTCCGCGAATCCACGAGGAATATCGACGTATTTTCCGTGAAAACGTCGCGGACCGTCTGGAAGACGAGCCCGAGGTCCCGATGGACCAGAGACGGCGTCGGAGACGATTCGAAGCGTTTCTGCACTGTTTCCCATAAACGGGTCAGATACTGCATCTCACGCCGGAGGGCCGCCTCATCCGCGCCTTCAGCCTCCGTTCGGATGATCACGCCGCCCTTTTCCGGGGCACAACTTTCGATGATCGCGCGCAGGCGATCACGCTCCCGGCGGTCTTCGATGTTCTTGGAAACACCGAGATGCTCCGCCTGAGGCATGTACACCAAAAACCGCCCCGGGAGCGAAATATCCATGGTCACCTTCACGCCTTTGGTGCCGATCGCTTCTTTGGCGACCTGCAGCATGATGATTTCGTTTCGCGCGATCATTTTTTCGATCGACGACGAGGGATTGTGTCCCTGGGTCGGGATCACATCGGAGACGTACAGATAGGCGTTCTTTTCCAGGCCGACATTGACGAAGGCGCTGGAAATGCCGGGCAGGACATTCTCGATTTTTCCCTTGTAGATGTTGCCGACGATCTTTTCCGACTCGGACCGTTCGATCAAGAGTTCAATCAGCTGGTTGTTTTCGAGGACCGCCACCCGGGTTTCCTCGGGCGAGCAGTTGACCAGGATTTCGCGCTTGGCGTCTTTGACGGGGTTCGCGTAACCGCGAGACCGGGAATCAATGAAAGGCCGTGGACGGTTTTGGCCATTGCCGTGCCGGTCGCCGCGGTCATGGCGTTCATGGCGGTTCTGGCTGCCTTGCGGACGCCGTTCGCGCGGGGTGCGCTCCACCTCGTCCCCTCGCGTTTCATGCGGCTCGACGATATCCACGTCGCTCGAGTCTTCGGTGGCCAGCACTTCGGCCGATTCGGCCACTTCGGCGTCCGTCAACGGGACACGGTTGGCATCCTCGTCGATGCGTCTTTCGATATCCGCCTGGTGCTCCGGGAGTTCCGCGGGGGACGGGGGAATCGCGGGCGCCTGCGGCGCCTGAGCGGATTCTGAAGCCTGTTCCTCCGGTTTGTTGGTGTCTGTGAAATTATCCATTAGTAAATGTACCTCCTGAAATTAACGCTTTGTAGTAAGCCGATCGCGATCATGGCGCTGACCACGTGCGACCCGCCGTAGGACACGAAAGGAAGGGCGACTCCCGTGACCGGGAGCAACCCCAACGTCATGCCGATATTCATCACGCACTGAAAGGCGAAAAGACAGCCAACCCCGACAGCGATGAGGGAACCGAATTTGTCCTGTGATTCGGTGGCAATGACAAACGACCGCCAGACGAGCACTCCGAAAGCGATGATCACGACCGCCGCCCAGAAGAAACCCATCTCTTCTCCGATAACGGAAAAAATGAAATCTGTATGCTTTTCCGGAAGAAACCCCAGCTGGGTCTGGCTGCCGGAAAAAAGCCCTTTGCCGAAAAGGCGACCGCTTCCGATCGCGATCTGAGACTGCAGAATATGGTACCCGGCGCCCAGAGGGTCAAATCCGGGACTGATGAAGACCACCAGCCGCTTCCTCTGATAGTCCTTGATCAGATGCTGGATGAGGTGGGCCGTGTAAACGCCAACCGCCACAATCAAAGACAGGAAGGACGGATATTGCCAGGGAATGCGGAACCGCAGTTCCCGGAGAAGCCACCATAGAAAGAAGATGGTGGACGTCGCCAGGAACAAAAGCTCGATGGCCGAGCGCGTGCCGCCAGCGCTCGACACGAGGAAGTTGGCCACGGGATGAAGAGCCAGAAGCTGCGGCTGCATGGAGAAGTACGTAGCGATCAGCGGAATGCCGATGGCCACGCCGCCGTAAAACATAACCGCCAGGAGATAGATGGAAGGGACACCGGCAAAATAGAGCATCGCGAGCATGATGGGCCCGTAGACCAGAGTTCCCCCGAGATACGGTTCGCGCAGGATCAGGATCATGTGCAGGCCGCCGAGAACAAAAACGTGCGACATGCTTTTCAACACGCTCATTTCCCGTTCCGGTTGGTCCAGCAGGCCGGCAATCGTGACAATAAAGCCGATGCGGGCGATTTCGACGGGTTCGATCGAGAGGGGGCCGAAAACGATCCAGCTCTTGGCGCCATGAATCCGGTGCCCGAAAATGAGTACGCTGGCCAGAGCAAGGACTGTCAGCGCGTAGATGACCCAGGGGTATGCGCGAAAAATCTGATAGTTGATGCTGCTCAACAGGAAAATAAAAAAGACCCCGAGGCTGATGGCCATGAGCTGCTTGGTGATGAACCGCAACGAATTCCCCGAGGGATTGACCGCGGAAAAAACCGCCACCAGGCCGATGGCCACCAGGACGCCGATCGCCGCCATCGTCGGCCAGTCCATCCGCCGGCTCCACGTCCCCAAATAAGAGTCGTGACTAATCATGAAAACCACTCCTTGCAATATCCGGGCAGGCGATTATAATACACATAGGATGTGTATCCTGGAACATTAAGGAGAACCGCCATGCCCGAACTCCAGCGCGTTGATCTGTTGCTCCCGCAAAAACTGCTCCGACGCATTAAGAAGGAGGCCAAGTCCCGCCACACCACCTTTTCATCCCTCGTGCGCGAAAGCCTGCAGCGGACCTTCACGGGCGCATTTTCGCGCACCTCACGACTGGACGCGGTCCGGCGCCTCCAGGCGATGTCGCTACCGGTCGGATCCTGGGAGCAAATGGAATCAGACATTGATAGAGGCCGGGCGGCATGAACCCGGCCGGCCCGCTTTTTCTGGACGCCAATATTCCGATGTATGCCGCCGGGGCGCCCAGCTCCCACAAGGCGCCTTGCGTCCGGATTCTCGAAGCGGTCGCCAAGGGCCGAGTGGATGCGGTGACGGATGTCGAAGTCTTCCAAGAGATCCTTTACCGCTATTACGCCATCCAAAAAGCTGAGGCTGCCGTTGAGATCGCCGTTCATTTTCGACAATGCGTCCCCAACGCCCTGCCCATCGTTTGGGACGATATCGAAATGACCCTGAAACTTATGCATCGATACAACGGGCTTAAACCCCGCGACGCGATCCACTCCGCCGTGATGCTTAACCACGGGGTAACGCGCATTTGCTCGGCCGACCGGGACTTTGACCGGATCAAAGAAATCGAGCGTCTCGATCCCCTGACGATTAAACTGTAGCGTCATTCATTTCTCCAGAACTTTTCGGCTGCTGCCGCCAAAACTTATACCCCGCCAGACTACGCGATCGCAGCAACGACCACATCTTTCGTTCCGCATCGGTCTGGTCACGACGGAGCCGCTTGGAAAATGCACGCTGTTCAAGATGCATTAGTCAGGCATTCATCGCTATTTTTTAGTTGCATGGGACCGACACCTCTTTGGATTGAAGACCAAAGCGTTTCCTCAATATTTCTAAGCTAGCTTGTTTCTCCGCCGATCCAATTTGCGCGATGTCGGTCAATTCTGTGTGCTCAAATGCCGCCCGATATTGATTTAGACGATCAACAAGTTCCTGACCGGCCCATGCACGAAAAGCTTTCTCCCCGAGGAGCGACTGCACCTGCATAGCTTTGCTTTTCAAAAATGCCTTACTTGCAAGTATCGAATCCATTCCACTTGTGGAAAGATCAACAGTGAAGCTTGCAGGGCTTTCAGGATACGGATTGTAAAGATAATTAAGAATCGCCTGAACCCAATGGATTTGCTGGGCATTTTGAGATGGCATAAGAAATCGCAAGTCCATGCAGTCTTGGTGCAATTCGCCGATGTAGCCTTTATCTAAATCCGTAATGGCATGCGTTGGAACTGTGATCATCATGAACATTACGAATATTAGCGATAACACCCCCCTCACCCTAGGTCGCCAGAATTTCTGGCGACCGGCCCTCTCCCACGTTGGGGAGAGGGTGTCCTCTTGAAAGCAATGAGCTCGGCGCGCCGCCTTCGCGCGCAGCGAGGACGCGGATGGCCCGAGAGGCGGAAGACTCGACATGGCTTCGCGACCGCAGTTTTGGAGCGAGGACAGAGTCTTCCGACTCCGGGACTCCGTCGCCCGAAGCGAGCGCGAAGGCGGGACGCCGAGGGCATCCGATGGATCCCCCGCCAGTGGCTGCGGGGGATGACGAAATTGGACTGGGCCCCGGCTTTCGCCGGGGTGACGGCAAAAGCAATTAATCACCTTCGACCTCCCCGGTGCGGCGATGCTCAAGATGGCCGGAGTCTTCGTGTTTAAGCACCATGGCCAGGAGATCATGAGCGATCGGGGCGGCGACGCTGGCGCCGTGGCCTCCGTGCTCCACCAGGATGCTGCAAACCGCTTCCGGTTTTTCAGCCGGCGCATAGGCGACGAACCACGCCTGATCCTTCCCTTTGGACACTTGCGCCGTGCCCGTTTTACCTGCGACATCGATCCCCGGAATTTGAGCGGCGACACCCGTCCCGTGCCGGACCACCTCGACCAAACCCTCTCGGACCAGAGATAGACTCTTTTCCGAGATGACGATATGGTTCACCATCCGCGGCTGTCCCAGATGCTCCACAAACTGGCCGAAGCGTTGCGACTCAGAAACGAGATACGGCTGCCAGAGCGAGCCCCCGTTAGCGACCATCGACATGAGAGTCGCCATCTGCAACGGCGTGACCTGTAAAGCGCCCTGGCCGATCGCGTAATTGAGCGTGTCTCCCCCCTGCCAGTGCTGGCGGTGACGGGTTTTATAAGCCAGAGGAAGATCCCACTTTTTCTCGTGCGGCAGGTCCACGCCCGTGGGCGACCCAAGCCCGAATTTCTTGGCCATCTCCTCGATGGCCTCAGGCCCGATATCCTGACCCACCTGGTAGAAATACACATCGCAACTCTCCGCCAGGCCTTTTATGAAATCCACCGATCCGTGTCCGTGCGGCTTCCAGCATTTGAAAATGCGGCGCTCCTTGCCGAGCGTATACGAGCCGCTGCAATAGATCTTTTTATCCGGATCGAGGGCCCCCCCTTCCAGCGCCGCCAGGGACGTAATGATCTTGAACGTGGATCCGGGAGGATAAAGCGCCTGGATCGTGCGGTTATACAGGGGCAAATTGGGGTCGGACAGAAGATCCTTGCGTTCCTCGGAATCGCCCAGCGGCAGGAACAGATTCGGATCAAAACCCGGCGAAGAAGCGAGGGCGATCAGTTCGCCGGTTTGAGGATTCATCACGACCGCCGCCCCCGGATGGCCGGTATCGCGCAGTTCTTTTTCCGCCAGTTCCTGGACTTTGGCGTCCAGCGTCAGGACCAGATCCTTGCCGGCCTGCGGAAGGACATGTCGGATGACGCGAACCTGCCGGCCGCGCGCGTCCACTTCGATAAGGAAGCCGCCATCCTGCCCGTGCAGCGAGGGATCGTACAGGCGTTCGAGACCGGATTTTCCGATCCAGTCCCCGCCATGATAGCCTTGCTCGGCGAACTGGTCCAGCTCATCATCCGTGATTTCGCCGACGTACCCAAGCACGTGGGAGGCCAGTTCTTTATTCGGATAGTAACGCTGCTCTTCAATCGTGAGAGAGATCCCGGGAAGATGGACGCGGTCCTGCAGGATCTGGAAGGCCTGGGCGCGGCTGAGACGATCCGAGATGCGTACCATGGATTTGGCGCGCACGGCAGAAAACAGGCGCTTCTGAAGTTCAGGCCCCTGGATCGTGAGAATGGCGGCCAGCCGGCGGGCGAGAGGTTCAAAGACGACAGGATCGAGCCCCAGCGGAGAAAAGAGGGCCACAAAGACAGGCTGATCATCCGCCAGCACGCGGCCGTCCCGATCGAGCATCCGTCCCCGCGGCGCTCGCTCCACGAGAATCTGGGTGTGATTGTTTTCCGAGGCGCGCGCCAGGGCCGCACCACGGACAATCTGCAGGTAGCTGAGCCGCAGAAAGCAGGCCGCCAGCGCGATGAACGCGAAAGCCGTGAGACTATGCGCGCGGCCGGCGCGAATCGATTGATGCGAAAACCCGACAGCGAAAACCATTTGACTCCTTTAATGTTCCACGGGCGTCATGTCCCAGACCGCCGCCCAGAAATCCAGCGCGAAGAAAACGAGCGGGGCAAACAGCGCGTTCATCAGCGGAACGGTGACAAACGCCCATTGAAAGGTTCCTTCGTTCACCGAGAAGAACCGTTCAACCACCAGATACAACGCAAAATAAACCATCGTGACCATCCAGGAAAAAATGGCCTGCGTCCAGGGTTTTGAAGCGTCCAGTTGCCGCCGGAACATGCCGGCCGCGTAGCCGGCCAGAGAGTACAGAATCGCGTGAATCCCAAGAAGCCCCAAAGACGAAGCGTCGACGAGGATTCCCAGGACAAACCCGATCCACTCGCCGGCCCAAGGACCGCGGGTGAGGCCGGAATGGAGGACGGCGATCAGGATCCACTGAACCGCAAAAAGGGTGCCGCCCAGAAAATGATTGCTGACGACCTGCCCCCAAAGCAGAATCCAGACGGTAAAGATGTAATAAAACGCTTTCTTCATTTTGTAAGCACCAGCACGACACGGATCTGGTTCGACCGGGCCGCAGGCCGCAATTTGGCCTGCAGGAAAAGCTGCCGAGGATCGGGCTCAAGGCCCTCGACCCAACCGACCGGAATATCGGGCGGGAAGGCATTTCCCAGGCCGGACGTCATGACGAGATCGCCGATCTTGACCTGACTTCCCCGGTCCAGGAATTTCAGAATCAGTTCATGCGCGTTAGTCCCTTCGACCACGCCGTCTTCGCCGTTGGCGCCGGGAACCGTCGCCGCCACTTCACTGAGCGAATCCTGCAGGAGCATGACCTTGGAGACATGAGCGGACACTTCCAGGATCCGACCGATGAGCGCCTCCCGCCCCTCCACGATCGACAGGACGGGAAAATCCGGCTCCAACCCGTCTTCTTTTCCTTTATCGAGAACGATTTCCTGAAACCAGCGCTGGGGATCGCGACCCGCCACGTGGGCGACAATCGCTCCGGGCCACTTGCTTTCCTTCACCTGGAAGAGATCACGGAAACGCGCGTTCTCATCCGTCAAGACCTGAATCTTTCGCTTTTCTTCGCCGGAAAAATGGCCGCTGAAATCCAGAACCGATTCTGCCACGCTTCCCTCTGACGGCTCGCGGCGATCGGCCGAGGGAGACGACAGAGACGACGAGTTTTTAAGCTGGCCCAGAAAGCGCTGGGGGGGAAGCGTGAAGCGGACCAGAAAAGCCCGGAGATGCTGAACGGAGGAGGTTTTCTGAAAAGCTAAGAAGAGGGATGAAACGAAAAGAAGGCCCGCCAGAAGAACGGTTGACCTGTAACGCTCGTAGAGTTCCCAGTCCATGGGCACAACCCCTTCGGACTCGGGAAGAAGACCCTGCCTACCGGCAGGCAGGTTTAGTGCAGAGGCAGGGCGCGGCGTTCCCGCCGCATCTGGTCCAGCTCTTCCAAATATCGCCCGGTCCCCATCACCACGCAGGTGAGCGGATCCGCTGCCATGACGACCGGCAATTCCGTTTCCTGCGACAGAAGGTCGGGCAGCCCGCGTAAGAGCGCCCCTCCGCCCGCCAGAACGATGCCGGTGTCCACTAAATCGGCGGCCAGTTCGGCCGGTGTTTCTTCCAGAGTCTGTTTGATAACCTCAATGATCAGCTTGATCGGGTCCGCCAGCGCCTGCCTGACTTCTTCGGAGGTGATGGTCACCGTCTTGGGCAACCCCGTGACCTGGTCACGACCCTTGACTTCCATCACTTGTTCCTCTGGCAACGGAAATACCGATCCAATCTTGATTTTCGTTTCTTCCGCGGACGTTTCACCGATCAGAAGGTTGTACTTCCGCCGGAAATACTGAATGATCGCCTCATCCAGCTCATCGCCCGCCACATCCAAAGACTTCGAGACAACCATGTCCCCCAGGGACACCACCGCCACTTCAGTGGTACCGCCTCCCATATCCACGATCATATGCCCCCGCGGCTCGTTGATCGGGATGTCCGCCCCGATCGCCGCCGCCATGGGTTCCTCAATCAAATACACTTCGCGCGCTCCCGCCTGCTGGGCGGATTCCCGGACGGCGCGTTTTTCCACTTCCGTGATGCCGGAAGGGACCCCGATCACAATCCGCGGGTGCAGGAGGCTCCTGCGATTGTGGACCTTCTTGATAAAGTAGCGGATCATCCGCTCCGTCACATCGAAATCGGCGATCACGCCGTTTCGAAGCGGACGGACGGCGATGATGTTGGCCGGGGTCTTCCCCAGCATGCGTTTGGCCTCCACACCGATCGCGAGCACGTTCCGGGTGTCCTTTTCGATGGCGACCACCGAGGGTTCCCGCAACACGATCCCCTGCCCCTTGACATAAACAAGGGTATTGGCCGTACCCAGGTCAATACCCATGTCGTTGGAAAAAAGGCTGAAGAGATAATTAAACATTCACGGCTCAGGAAACCAGCTTTAAGATTCCCATTTCTGCCCCGTCGGAAAGACGCGGCCCTTTCATGATGAACTGCGTGTAACCACCCTTGCGTTCCTTGTAGCGGGGAGCGATCACATCGAACAGCTTAGCGTTTACGGCAGGATTTTTCAAATCCCGCGCCACGCGCCGACGGGCGTTCAGGTTCCCCGCTTTCGCCACTGTGATCAGGCGTTCCGCCAGGCGGGAGGCTTCCCGCGCTTTCGGTTTGGTGGTTTCAATTTTTTCGTAATGCAGAAGGCTCGTCACCATATTGCGGAGCATCTGAAAACGATGCCCCGTGGGACGGCCGAGCTTTCTTCCGGCTCCGGTATTCATGGTCCTTAGTTCGTCTTGGCCGGCTGGCCGGTGAGGGACGGGACATCCATTCCCAGGCTGAGGCTCAGCTCCGTCAAGCGCTCCTTGATTTCATCGAGTGATTTCTTCCCAAAATTCTTGTAAGAAATCAGCTCATCGTCTTTTTTGCTGACCAGGTCTCCGATGGTCCGGATCTTCGCCGCTTTGAGGCAGTTCGATGCCCGCACCGAAAGTTCGATGATGTCGACCGGCTGGTTCAGAAGTTCCCGCAGGCGATCGGCGTCCGCGGCCGGCATCCCCGGCGTGGCCGCAGCCGCGGCCACCGTTTCCTCAGGCTGGACTTCTTCTTCCTCGAAGGTAATGAAGATCGAAAGACTGTCCTTTAAAATCTTCGCCGAGAAGGCGATCGCGTCGCCCGGAGCCACCGACCCGTCCGTCCACACATCCAGGATCAACCGATCATAGTCGGTAATCTGGCCGACGCGGGAGTTCTCCACGTCATAATGAACTTTAATGACCGGGGAGAACAGGGCATCCAGCATGAGCGCATCCGCCGGATAATTCTCCCGCGACTGCTTTTCCGCCGGCACATAGCCGCGTCCGCGGCAGACCCACATCTGCATCGTGAGCTCGCCGTTGGTGTCCAGGGTCGCGATGGGAAGATCCGGTGTCAGGATTTCAACATTCGCATTGCCTTCGATATCCTTCGCCCGGACCACGCGCTCTCCCTTGACGGTCAAGGTCAGGATTTCGGGCTCCGGCGTATGCAGCTTGAAGCGCAGCTGCTTCAGGTTCAGGAGAATCGTGACGACATCCTCCCGCACGCCTTTAATCACCGAGTACTCGTGGGCCACCTTGTCGATCTTGACCGCCGCTACCGCGCAGCCTTCAAGGCTCGAGAGCAGAATCCGCCGCAGCGAATTGCCGATCGTGTGGCCGTATCCCTTTTCAAACGGCTCGGCGTAGAAACGGCCGAACGTGTCTGTCAGTGTTTCCTGGTCGCATTCAAGACTCTGGGGTAGAACCAAATCGCGTAATTTCATCCGGACTTCCTCCTATTTTGAGTACAACTCAACGATTAATTGTTCGTCAATGGGGTAAGACATTTCATCCCGGCTGGGCCAACTGCGGACCTTTCCGGCCGCATGTGACGCGTTCACTTCGATCCATGAAGGCAAAGGACCGCGCTTCTGCAGCGCCTGAAGGGCCTGCTGGACCGCGGAGTTCAGCTTGGCTTTCTCCGACAAAGCGATTTTATCTCCCGGCTGCACCGCGTAGGACGGAACGTCCACGCGCTTGTCGTTCACATTCACGTGGCCGTGCAGCACGAGCTGGCGGGCATGCGGCATCGAGAGGGCAAAACCAAGGCGCTTGGTCACATTGTCCAGGCGCGTTTCCAGAAGCCGGAGAAGATTTTCACCGGTCAGTCCCGGCATCCGTTCCGCGCGCTGGAAATAATTCCGAAATTGTTCCTCGGTCAGCCCGGCGATACGCTTGGTCTTCTGCTTTTCACGAAGCCGGCGTCCATATTCCGTCACCTTGACGCGCCGCGTTCCCACATGCATTCCCGGCGCGGACTTGCGCTTTCCCTTTTCCAGCACACAGGCGTTGTAGCACTTCTCTCCCTTAAGGAAGAGCTTGGTGCCTTCCCGGCGGCACAATCGGCAAACAGCTCCAATATATCGACTCATAACTACACTCTCCTCGCCTTGGGCGGGCGACACCCGTCGTGGGGGATCGGCGTCACGTCGCGAATGGACAGAATCGCCAGGCCCGCACCCTGCAGGCCCCGGATGGCCGTCTCGCGGCCTGACCCCGGACCTTTGACCAGAACGTGAACCTGCTTCACTCCGATTTCCGCGGCTTTTCGGGCGGCGGTATCGGCGGTGATCTGGGCCGCGAAGGGCGTTCCCTTCTTGGTTCCTTTGAATCCGCAGCTGCCGGCCGTCGCCCACACGATCACCTGGCCCTGCTCATCGGTGATGGAGACAATCGTGTTATTGAAAGACGACTGAATATAGGCGCGCGCGACGGTCACGTTTTTCCAAAGCTTTTTCTTGCGTGCGGCCCCTGCGGCACCGGGCTTGCCGGCGGCGGGTGCTCCGCTGGCTGGCTTGGCCTCGGACGACTTCGGGGGTGGAAGTTTCTCTTCTGCCATAAATTCTCCTTATTTACCCGCGGGCGCGGCGCCGGGTTTCGCGCCGGCGGCTGCCGGCTTTTCCGCTCGCGCGGAACCGACGGTCTTCCGGCGGCCACGGCGCGTTCGCGCATTGGTCTTGGTGCGCTGGCCCCGGCAGGGCAAATTACGCCGATGCCGGAATCCGCGGTACGCCCCGATGTCCATCAAGCGGCGTACGTTGGCCTGAATATCGCGCCGCAGATCGCCCTCCACCCGGATTTCACGGGTTTGAATAATCGAGCTGATTTTATTGACTTCCGCTTCCGTTAAATTTTTGACCCGCGTCGCCGGGTCGATCTGAGCTTCGGCGATGATGTCCGCGCCGAGCTTGCGGCCGATGCCGTACAGATAGCTGATCGCGATATCGACGCGCTTGTCCTTGGGTAAATCGACTCCTGAAATTCGGGCTATACGCCTGTCTCCTTATCCTTGACGCTGCTTGTGGCGCGGTTCCTTACAGATCACGCGCACCACGCCCTTGCGTCGGATGACTTTACATTTGCCACAAATGGGTTTGACCGATGCTCTCACATTCATCTTACTTCTCCCTGAAGGTTATACGGCCTCTGGTTAAGTCGTACGGCGACAACTCCACTTTGACCTTGTCTCCCGGCAAAATCTTGATGTAATGCATGCGCATTTTCCCCGAGATATGCGCCAGAACCGTGTGACCACCCTCGATTTCGACTTTAAACATGGCGTTGGGAAACGCCTCCACGACCCGTCCGTCCACTTCAATTTTTTCTTCTTTGACCATCAAGCCCTTTCGTCCCCGTGGGGAGTTAAAACCTCGGTACCCTTTTCCGTAATCGCCACCATCTTTTCATAATGCACGGATGGCTTCCCGTCCGCCGTGAGCACTGTCCAGCCATCGTTCTTATGCACGATGGCGGCCGTCCCCGCATTAGCCATCACTTCGAGCGCCAGAACCAATCCTTCAACCAATCGAATCCCGGTCCTCGGCGTCCCGAAATTCGCCACATGCGGTTCTTCGTGCATCGCCCGGCCGATGCCGTGTCCGCCATATTCCCGGACCACGTTAAATCCCGCCTTCTCCACCACCGACTGCATCGCGTAGGACACGTCGCCCAGCCGGTTCCCGAACAACGACGCGTCGATGGACGCCTGAAGGGACTCGCGTCCGGCCTTCATAAGCTTTTCCTGCTCGGGAGTCGCTTTTGCGCCAATCACCCACGAGGTAGCGGTATCGCCGCAATATCCCTCGACGAACATTCCGATATCGAGGCTTAAAAGATCGCCATCCTTCAAGCGCCGCTTTCCCGGAATGGCATGCACGACTTCGTCATTCACCGAGGTGCATACCGTCGCCGGATAGCCCCGGTAATTCAAAAAAGACGGGGTGGCTCCATGCTCACGCATCATCCTTTCGGCCATGACGTCGATGTCTTTGGTCGTCATGCCGCTCGTGACTTTGCTTTTGAGCGCCAGCAGAATCTCCGCGGAGACCTGCCCGGCTTTTCTTAAAAGATCAATTTCCCGCGGACTCTTCAGCTCGATGCGGGAGGTCTGGGCCACCGTCACACCTGCTTCGCACCGCAAATCGGGGCCACCTGGTTGCTGACGTCCTGAACGGACGCCGAAGCGTCCACGATCCTTAAAATGCCCCTTTTCTGAAAATAATCCAGAAGAGGCTTGGTCGTGACCTGGTAAACATCAAGGCGCTGACGAATCGAGTCCGGCTGATCGTCCATTCGCGTGATCAGCGCCGCACCGCATTTGTCGCACTTGCTTTCGTGTTTGGGAGGCTGGGACACCAGATTATAGGTCGTGCCGCATTGGCTGCAGACACGCCTTTTCCCCATCCGGTCAATCACCACATCCGCCTGCACGTTAAAATAAAGAACAGCGTCCACCGGCGTTTTGGCCTTGCTTAAGAAAACATCCAGCGCCTTGGCCTGGACGAGGCTTCTGGGATACCCATCCAGAAGAAAACCCCTCTTGCAATCTTTTTCCTTCAGCCGCTCGGCGACGACGGCGTTGGTCAGCTTGTCCGGAACAAGCAGCCCGGAATTTACAAACTGCGCAACCTCCCGGCCCATCGCACTTTCTTTGCTGATGGCCGCCCTGAAAATGGCTCCCGTCGCAATCGCGGGGATCCCGAGCTTTTCACCGACCCGAACGGCCTGTGTACCCTTTCCCGCGCCCGGAGGTCCTAAAAAAACGAACCGTGCGGACATCCTTTACGAACCGACGTTGAACCAACGACCCTTGAATCCGCCCCCGCCTTTGAAGAATCCATCATAGTGACGCATGATGAGATGGGACTGAATCTGGCCGATGGTATCGAGGGCCACGCCCACAACGATCAGGAGCGCGGTACCGCCGAAGAAAAAGGGCGCGTTCATCATCTTGCGCAGATAATCCGGGAGAACCGCGATGGCCGCCACAAAGAGCGCACCCCCCAAAGTAATCTTTTCCAGAATCGCCTGAATGTACTGCGCGGTCGATTCGCCAGGCCGGATCCCCGGGATAAAACCGCCCCACTTCCTCAGATTGTCCGCCAGATCCACCGGGTTGAACTGCACCGAGTTGTAGAAGTAGCAGAAAAAGATAATGAGACCGGCATAAAACGCTTCATAGGCCCAGCTGCCACGCTGCTCCAGCGCCGCAATTTTGCTCGCCCAGGGCGAATGCGGAAAAAACGCCGCCACGGTCATCGGCACCGCCAGGAGCGAGACCGCGAAGATCACCGCGATGACGCCGGACTGATCCACTTTGAGCGGTAAATAGGTGCTGGCGCCGCCGTACATCCGCCGGCCCACCACTCGTTTGGCGTACTGCACCGGGATCTTGCGCTGCGCTGTTTCCACCCAGACCACCAGCCCCGTGACGACCACGACAAGCGCGACCAGGAAAAGGGCCTTGAACAAGGAAAATTCCTCGATGCGGACCAGGCGAACAAGGTCGGCAATGGCCCCCGGCATGCGGTCGACGATCCCGGAAAAAATAATCAGCGAAACGCCGTTCCCGATCCCACGTTCGGTGATCTGCTCCCCCAGCCACATGATAAACACCGAGCCCGTTGTCAGAGTCAAAACCGTGAGCGCGATCCAGCCGGCGGTCGGGTCCGTTACAATGGGCACCCCTCCGGGAGCCGTCATCTTCGAAATCGTCAGCGTCAGCCCGAAAGACTGAAGTCCGCCCAAGGCCAGAGTCAGGTAGCGCGTAATCTGGTTCATGCGCTTTCGGCCCTGTTCACCCTCTTTGGCCAGACGGTCGAGGTACGGAATCACATGGGCGCCCTGCAGAAGGCTGATAATGATGGAGGCGTTGATGTATGGCCCAACCCCCATCGCAAAGATCGCCAGGCGCCCCATCGCGCCGCCTGAAAAAATATTCAGAAACCCGAGCAGGGTGTTTTGCTGCGCCGCGAAGAATCCGCGCAAGGCTTCGGCATTGACACCCGGAACGGGGATCGTCGCACCCACCCGATAGGCGGCCAGGATGGCCAGCGTAAAGACGATCCGGCGCTTAAGCTCCGGAACCTTTAAGATGTCACCGAACGGATTGTTGAGTTCTGCGGCCATTAGCCCTTCAGAATTTCCGCTTTGCCGCCTGCTTTTTCAATCTTCTCTTTGGCCGAAGCTGAAAACGCATGCGCTTGAACGGTGAGGGCCTTGGTCAATGCGCCTTCACCGAGAACCTTCACCCGATCACAGCCCTTCAAGAGCCCGGCATCCTTGAGCGCCTGAGGAGTCACCGGGGCCTTGGCATCAAAATGTTTGTCGAAATCGCCGACATTCACAACCGCCGACTCCACCCTCCACTGGGTATGCCGGAAACCGCGTTTCGGAACGCGGCGGATGAGCGGCATCTGTCCGCCTTCAAAACCGGTCATTCCGCCAAATCCGGAACGGGATCTTTGGCCTTTCATCCCGCGCGTGGACTGCGCGCCGTGTCCTGAGCCGATGCCACGGCCGACGATTTTACGGCGATGCTTGGAACCCGGCGCGGGCTTCAGTTCATCGAGTCGCATCGGAAGTCACCATCTCCTTGCTGCGCAGGGCATTGACCTGCTCTTTTGTTCTTAAATTTTTCAACGCTTCCATGGTCGCATAGACCACGTTGTACGAATTGCTCGATCCCAGAGACTTGGTCAGGATGTCCTTGATCCCGACAGCATCGAGGACGGCACGCACACTGCCTCCGGCGATAACACCGGTTCCCGGCGCGGCGGGCTTAAGCAGGACCTTGGCGGCGCCAAAGACCCCGATCACCGTATGGGGAATCGTCACCCCTTGAAGCGGGGCCGTAATCAGGTCCTTTTTCGCGCGCGCAACCGCTTTATGGATCGCGGCCTGGATTTCCTTGGCTTTGCCGATCGAGGTGCCGACGTGCCCTTTTTTGTCCCCCACGACCACCAGCACACTGAACGAAAAACGCTTTCCACCCTTCACCACTTTGGCAACGCGGTTAATGGCGACGACGGTTTCTACCAGTTCCAGACCTTCGGGATTAATTCGAGCCACAGTTACTCCTTCGTGGTGCCAGGATTAAATCCTGGCACATTAGAAATCTAGGCCGGCTTTACGCGCCGCCTCCGCGAGGGCCTTGATCCGTCCATGATAAACGTGCCCGCCGCGGTCAAAGACAACCTGTTTGACGCCCTTGGCCAGGGCTTTTTCGGCCACGAGCCTGCCGACGGCTTCCGCCGCCGCGATATTGCCGCCGTTCTTGATCTTTCCCTCGAGTTCAGGAGACAAGGACGACGCCGCGACAACAGTCTGGCTCTTCGCATCATCAATCAGCTGGGCATAAATATGCTTGAGCGTCCGGCATACCGACATGCGCACGCGCCCGGTAGTGTGTGTGCGGATGTTACGCCGTGTCCGCTCTTTACGAAATTGATATTGTTCTAACGTAGCTCCTTGCATGATTATTTCTTTGCGCCTCCTGCGGTCGCGCCCCCGGCAGCGCCGGCAGCGGCTTTCCCAGCCTTACGGATAATGTGTTCCCCGACATATTTGATGCCGCTTCCCTTATAAGGTTCGGGCTTGCGCAGCCTTCGAATCTGCGCAGCGATCTCGCCGACCACATAAGCGTCCGTCCCTGAAATGGAAAGCTGAGTCATTTTTGCATCCACAGCCACTTTAATCCCGGCCGGTAACTTAAAAACGATTGGGTGGGCAAAACCGAGAGTCAACGTGAGTTTGTCGCCCGCGACAGCCGCACGATAACCCAGCCCGACAATTTCCAGATCCTTCTTAAACCCCTGAGTCACGCCGATCACCGCATTATTGACGAGGGAGCGCGACAGGCCGTGAAGAGCGCTGGCTTTTTCGCCCGCTTCCGCGGTCGTCTCAACGGTCGCCTGATTCTTATCAATTTTCACCAGAATGCCCGGAGGAAGCGCCTGAAGCAACTTCCCGAGGGGACCTGTGACTTCGACCGCGCCGCCTTTGGGCTCGATCTTCACTTTGTCCGGAATGGTGATGGGCATGCGTCCAATACGGCTCATAGTTACCTCAGCTCACAGAGCACTTCGCCGCCGACTTTGGCCTGATAGGCCTGGCGATCGGTCAGAAGCCCCTTGGATGTCGACACAATCTTAATCGCGCCGGCTTCGCCACGCCGGGAAAAAGCGGTATACGGGAGATACACACGCAGACCCGGGCGCGAGATACGACGTGCTCCCTGGAGAACCTGCTGCTTGCTCTGCGCATACTTCAAGTACACACGAATAAAAGGATGCTTCTTCGCGTCTTCCATGACCTTATAATTGGCGATAAAACCTTCCGCCTTCAGGATACGGACTATCGCCACCTTGAGGCGCGAGGACGGCACGTCCACCTTTTCGAAAAGGCGCCGGCTGCCGTTGTGGATGCACGTAATCAGATTTGAAATGGGATCGCTCATAGATAATTCCCTACCAACTCGATTTCACGACTCCGGGGATTTCGCCCCGATGAGCCTGTTGCCTGAAACATAACCGGCAGAGTCCGAAATCCCGGTAGAAAGCACGGCCGCGGCCGCAGCGCCGGCAGCGGTTCCGAAACCGGGTCGCGAACTTCAGCTTTTTGCGCATTTTAGCAACCGTTGCAATTCGAGCCACAAGATCTCCTTCATGGTGCCAGGTTTAAAACCTGGCGCCTGGTCCTAAGCGGCGACCGCCGGAGCCGGCGATTTCTTGCCGGTCTCCCGCTCGTTCGCTTTAAAGGGAACGCCGAAGAGCGTTAAAAGCTCGCGCGCCCGCTCATCACTGCCCGCATTGGTGACAAAAGTGATATTCAGCCCCCGGACTTTGGGAGATTTATCCAGATTCACTTCGGGAAAGATGTGCTGTTCATTCAAGCCCATATTGTAATTGCCGCGACCGTCGAAGGAGCGCGGATCAAGCCCGCGAAAGTCGCGGATACGCGGCACCGAGGCGTTAATCAGCCGGTCCAGAAATTCATACATCCGCGCGCCGCGCACGGTGACCTTGAGTCCGATCGGCATCCCTTCGCGCAGCTTGAAATTCGAAATGGACTTCTTCGCGCGGCGGACCTGGGGTTTCTGGCCAGCAATCGCCGCCAGTTCCGCGGTGGCGACATCAAGCGCTTTCACATCTTCCTTGGCGTCGTTGACGCCCATATTGACGACGAGCTTGAGGATGCGCGGCACTTCAAACGGGTTCTTCAGCCCGAATTTCTCGATCATTCCCGGGATCACCACATTCTGATAATGGTCTTTAAGTCTCGGACTGACTGATTTATTACTCATGAAACAAGCATCTCCCCACATTTACGGCAGGTACGGACCTTCGTTCCGTCCGAAAGCGCGTCCATCTTGGGCCGCATCGGCTTAGTGCATTTCGGGCAGATGAGCATCACATTCGACACGTGAATGGACGCCTCTTTTTCCCGGATACCACCCGGCGTGGTCTGGGAAGGTTTCGAATGCCGCTTGACAAAATTAATCTTGGAAATCAGTACGCGTCCATCCTCGCGCGAAACCTTAAGAACCTCGCCCTGCTTGCCGCGGCTTCGTCCTGACAAAACCAGCACCTTGTCCTTCTTTTGAATCGCATTCATTACACGACCTCGGGTGCAAGCGAAATAATCTTCAAATAGTTATGTTCGCGAAGCTCTCGCGCGATCGGCCCGAAAATACGGGTCCCTCTCGGTTCGCCGTTTTCATCAATGAGGCAGACGGCATTATCATCGAATTTAACATAGCTTCCATCCGCCCGTCCGGTTTCGCGCACAGTCCGCACGATGACGGCCTTCACCACTTCGCCCTTTTTGATCGTGGCGGTCGGCAATGCATCCTGGACGGAGCACACCACGACATCCCCGAGACCGGCATACCGTCGGCGGGTACCACCGACCACCCGGAAGCAACGCAACTTGCGCGCACCCGAATTATCGGCAACATTTAATATGGCCCGTTCCTGGATCACGCGCTTTTCTCCAAAATCTGCGAAATGCGCCAGCGCTTCAGCTTGGACATCGGCCGGGTTTCCACGATCTGAACTTTGTCGCCCGCATGGCTTTCATTCTTCTCATCGTGAGCATGAAAACGCGTCGAGCGACGAAGCACCTTTTTATAGCGGGCGTGCGTCGTATTCCACGACACCACCACCACGCGAGTCTTGTCCATTTTGTCCGATACAACGACCCCTTCGCGCACCTTGCGGGCCTGACGTAAATCGGTCGGCATTTCGGCGACTTTCTGTTCCATTAGGCAACCTCCCTACTTCCTTTATCTTTTTTCGAGGTAGGGCCATCAGTCCAGGGACGCATCGGACTGATGGTCTCTTTCTGACGCAAAATCGTAAGGATCCGCGCGATCTCGCGGCGGGCCGTGCGGATATCCATGGGGTTCTTCAAGGGATTGCTCGTATGCTGGAACTGAAGCCGGAAGCTCTTTTCCTGGGCTTCCTTCAAACGCGCCTGAAGTTCCTTCTCGGACATCTCATGCAGCGATTCTCTGGATTCTTTCTTCGCCATTAGTTTTCCTCGCGCACAACAAATTTGGTTTTAATCGGAAGCTTATGCGAGGCCCGGGTCATGGCCTCGAGCGCTTCCGCCGGCGGCAGACCCTCCAGCTCAAACATGATCCGTCCGGTCTTGACAACGGCCACCCAGAATTCCGGCGCGCCTTTTCCTTTTCCCATCCGGGTTTCGGCCGGCTTCTTGGACACGGGCTTGTCCGGGAAAATGCGGATCCAGAGCTTGCCTCCCTTTTTGATATACCGTGTCAAGGTGACGCGCGACGCCTCGATCTGTCGGCTGGTGATCCAGTGCGACTCCAGGGCCTGCAGACCGTACTGCCCGAAATCGACGGTGGTGGCCCCTTTGGACTGCCCCTTAAGGCGCCCGCGGTGCGCTTTGCGGTATTTGACGCGTTTGGGCATCAGCATGCTAGCGCCCTTCCTCATCGTCGGGAATGAGCTCTTCTGCGGCCGGAACGGGTTCCGGCACGGGAGCCGAGACTTCCTTCTGGGCGATCTGCTCAATCTCTTCTTTCGGGATGAGCTTCACTTCTTCCATCAGGTCCTCGCGGGTCTTCTTGAAGAGCTCCTTCTTGAAGATCCACACTTTGACTCCTATTTTTCCCATCGGGATAAGAGCCTCGGTAAATCCATATTGAATGTCCGCGCGGAAGGTCTGGAGCGGGACGCGGCCTTCTTTCATCCATTCGACGCGCGCGATTTCAGCGCCCCCAAGGCGTCCAGACACGCGGACCTTGATGCCCAGAGCGCCGGCCGCCATCGTGCGTTCCATCGCCTTCTTCATCGCGCGGCGGAAACCGACCTGCTTTTCCAGCTGCATCGCTACGCCTTCAGCCACCAGCTGAGCGTCCAGCTCCGGCCGTTTGATTTCCATGACATTGACGAAGGCCTTCCGATCCGTCATCGTCTCGATATCTTTCCGCAGATTTTCGATGTCGGCGCCCTTTTTGCCGATCACGATCCCCGGCCGCGCAGTAAAAATGTTAACGCGCAAGTGCTTCCCGGCACGCTCGATGCCGATCTTGGATACCGCCGCACCTTCAAGCTTGCGCTTGAGATAGTCGCGAATCCGGCGGTCTTCCTCAAGGAGTTCGGGCATCTGGCGGAGATTAAACCAGCGGGAGTCCCAATCAATGATGTAGCCGAGGCGAAGGCCTCCGGGGTGAATTTTCTGTCCCATTATTTCTTCCTCACGGGTTTCTGGTCGCTGATCACAATCGTCATGTGCGCGCTGTGATGGCGGATGGTCGCCCCACGGCCCATGGCATGCGCGCGCATGCGCTTCATGGTCGGCCCATAGCCGACCCAGGCCTGGTCCACATACCATTGCTCCGCGCTTTGGTCTTTTCCGGCGTTTGCCAGAGCGCTCATCAAAACTTTTTCCACGAGCGGTCGCGCGCCCTTGGTCACGAGGCGAAGCTGAGAGATCGCTTGCGCGACCGACTTGCGGCGCACCAGCATCAAAATCTGATCGATCTTGCGCGGGGAGATGCGAACGTATCGGGCCTTAGCAATGGCTTGCATAAATCTTTAGTCCTTACGTGAGCGAGGCCGCTTCTTTAGTATGTGCGGCGCCATGGCCTTTAAAGGTGCGCGTGGGGGCCATTTCACCGAGACGGTGCCCGACCATTTCTTCGCTCACAAAAACGTTGATAAACTTGTGACCGTTGTGCACCGCGAACGTGTGGCCCACGAATTCCGGGGTAATCATGCAGGCGCGCGACCAGGTCTTGATGACTTTCTTTTCGCGGTTCTTATTGAGCGCCTGAACTTTTTTCAGAAGCTTCTCAACAACATACGGCCCTTTTTTTGTTGATCGTCCCACCTTCGCCTTCCTTTCTCGCTATGGTCGCGATGGCCATCGTCAAGCGCTCACGCGTGACGATGGTAATATCCTCGAATTACGCGGCCGCTTCGGCGGCTTGCTTGGACCGATGTTTTAATATCATCCAGTCCCAGATTTTTTTGGAGCGCGTCTTATAGCCCTTGGCCGGCTGATTCCAGGGCGATCGCGGCTGATTGTTTCCCTTCGAACGACCCCGACCGCCGCCATGCGGATGATCCACCGCATTCATCGCCGTGCCGCGGACTGTCGGGCGGATTCCCAGATGCCGGCTGCGTCCTGCGTTCCCTAAAATTCGATTTTCGTGGTCAATGTTGCCGACCTGTCCGACCGTGGCCATGCATTCTCGGAAAAACTGGCGAATTTCTCCGGAGGGCATGCGGACCTGGGCAAATCGTCCTTCTTTGGCCATCAGCTGCGCGGAACCGCCGGCAGACCGGACGAGCTTGGCGCCGGTACCCGGCATGAGTTCAATATTATGGAGCATGGTCCCTTCAGGGATCCGATCGAGAGGAAGGGCGTTGCCGACCTTAATATCCGCCTCTGGACCGGACAAAACCGTGTCGCCAACCTTCAGCCCTTCAGGCTGCAGGATGTAGCGCTTCTCTCCGTCCGTGTAGTAGATCAAGGCGATACGCGCACTGCGGTTTGGATCGTACTCAATCGCCACCACTTTGCCCGGAACTCCGAATTTGTCGCGCTTAAAATCGATCTCGCGAAACGCGCGCTTGTGACCTCCGCCCTGATGACGTACGACGAGCAGACCCCAGTTATTGCGGCCCCCCTTTTTGCGCATTCCGCGCGTCAGGCTTTTCTCCGGAGCCTTTTTCGTCAGGCCGGAAAAATCTTCTACCGTTATAAACCGGCGGGAAGGCGTATAGGGTTTAAAGGATTTCATGGTTCGATTCCACTCACCATGACCCTGAGCGAGCGCGATGCGCGAGTCGAATGGGTCATTTGGTTTCATCTCCGGCCCGTATTTCCTGGCCTTCCTTGAGCGTCACGATCGCCTTTTTCCAATCCGGCCGGTACGCGCCACGAGAGGACCCCATCCGGCGAAATTTGCCATGCACCCGCATGGTGTTTACGGAAAGGACTTTGACCTTAAAAAGTTGCTCGACAGCCGTCTTGATATCGTTTTTCGTGGCGCCCGGGGCGACACGGAAAACGTACTGGTTCGACAGCGCTTTGAGCGCGGTCGCACGTTCAGTGATCAGCGGTTTCTGAATGATATTAAGAAAGGTATTCATCGTTAGCCTTTGGGCCAGCGCTTGGCCAATTCATCCAACGCCGCCTTGGTGAACAGAACCTTTTTAGACGCCATCAGCTGCCAGGCATTGAGCTGGGAAGCATCCACCAGGCAGACATTCTTGATATTTCCGAAAGCGCGGGAGACATTGACTTCTTTGCGGTCCGTCACAAGAAGAATTTTTCCGGACATCCCGGCTTTATCGAGAAGCTTCCTGGCTTCCTGTGTTTTTCCCTGTCCACATTGGATCGCCTCAAAGATGCCCAGTTCGGACGCCTTCGCTTTTTCGAAGAGAGCCGTCTGAAGAGCCAGGAAACGCCTGGACTGATCCAGATCGGTCCTGTAGGAGCGGGGCTGCGGGCCAAAAATAATGCCGCCCTTCCTCCAGAGCGGCGATCGAATGGATCCTGAGCGGGCGTTCCCCGTGCCCTTTTGCTTCCAGGGCTTACGACCGCCGCCGGAAACAAGGCCGCGGGTTTTCGTCATGGACGTCCCGCGGCGCTGGTTGGCCTGCAGACCGACAATGACTTCCTGAAGCACCCGTTTCGACCCCACACCGGAAAAAATGGCATCCGGAAGATCAAACTGACCCATGGATTCGCCTGTGGCTGAAAAAAGAGGAGCCTGAATCTGACTCATTTACCGGCCGCCTTCGCTGCAGGCTTCGCTGCCGGGGCCGCGCCCTTGGCGGCATCTTTCTTCTTTTCCTTCTTATGTTCAGGCGCGTGGATGACACGGGCTTTCACTCGTTTGACGGTCCCGTGCACTGTAATCAGATTTTCAAGAGATCCGGGGACGGATCCTTTCAAAAACATCAAATCTTTATCCGCCATTACCTGTACGACTTCCAGATGTTGGACGGTAACACGCTCAACTCCCATGTGTCCCGGGAATTTCTTTCCCTTGAAGACGCGGCCGGGATAGGTATTGGAGCCGGAAGATCCGGGCGCCCGGGCGCGGTCCGATTGACCATGCGTCGAGGGTCCTCCGCGAAAATTATGCCGCTTCATGGCGCCCGCGAAACCTTTCCCTTTGGAAGTCCCGAAAACATCGACATAATCTCCGGCGGCAAAAGAGTCCACTTTGAGCGCCTGTCCAACCTGAAATGATTCTGCCTTATCCGTGCGAAATTCTCTGATCCACTTCGCCGGAGCGACATTCGCCTTCTTGAATATGCCGGCCTGAGGCTTATTGACGGACTTAACCCGGACGTCACCGAAAGCCACCTGGATCGCGCTGTATCCATGCTTCTTGGGCGTCAAGATCTGAGTGACCGGGCAGGGCCCGGCCTGAAGAACGGTCACCGTCACGGACTTACCATGCGCATCATAGACCCGGGTCATTCCGACCTTTCGGGCCAGGATGGACTTGATCTTTACGGCCGGGGCCGCCGGCACTTCGGCAATCGTTGTAGGGGTCTCTTCGCTCATAGGATAATCAGGATGACTTAATCTCCACATCGACGCCAGCCGGGAGGTCAAGCTTCATCAGCTCTTCTACCGTATTGGGCGTCGGCTCTGAAATATCGATCAGACGTTTATGAATACGCATTTCAAACTGTTCCCGCGACTTCTTATCCGTGTGCGGCGAACGCAGAACACAGTATTTCTTAATTTGCACGGGCAAGAGCACAGGCCCCGCCAGAACGGCACCCGTCCGCTTCACCACATCGACAATCTTGACCAGGGAATCATCCAGCATCCGATGGTCATAAGACCGCAGACGAATGCGGATCTTGGGAGCGGCAATCTTAGGCGCCTGCGCGGCGGTAGCCATGTTAAGCCAGGACCTCCGTGACCACGCCGGCGCCCACGGTGTGGCCGCCTTCGCGAATCGCGAACCGCACGCCCTTCTCCATCGCGATCGGCGTGATCAGCTCCGCGTCAAACTCGA